>Ga0187219_1000229_pt1 | contig 25881 bp, 27 predicted proteins | sample 13SPOviralmetaG_FD_130162 | JGI IMG/M metagenome (GOLD analysis project Ga0187219, IMG submission 130162) | Marine viral communities from the oligotrophic San Pedro Time Series (SPOT) site, San Pedro Channel, CA, USA - 13 SPOT_SRF_2010-07-21... | ecosystem: Environmental > Aquatic > Marine >... | reverse complement strand
CATAACATTACTCCTACTTTTTATCCTTTCCTTTATTGGGAGGTCCCCAATTCTTTGGATTTATTCTACCTTCAGATTGTTTCATACCAACAAATCCTTGCTTATATTTGTCCCAATACTCATCAAAAATGTCAACCTGCTTTACGGCAGTAACCAAATCATAATGAATCTTACCTTCAGAGTAATACTCTACCAAATAACAGGTATATGGGAGTGTCTTATCCTCCGCTGCACTTTTATCGCAGTCTTGCTGGAGGATTTTTAGACTCTTCGACATTAAGAACGACCTCCCCACTGAATATCTGGATATGCTTCTGCGATAGAAGCTTTAGTAATTTTATATTTTGTTTGAAGTTTCTTATCCTTCACAAGAATCATAATCTCTGCTTCTTTCGGATGCAGTCCTTCAAGCATCTGAATAAACATAGTCTCTCTACGAAGACCAGTCAAAGATGTGTTGCCTCCCTGCAAATAGTTATAAAAATTTTGCCACTCTTTACGAATAGATGTCGCTCTTTTACGAACAACCTCATCCATTTTAGAGAGACCATCTACTCGATTCAATTTCTCAATTGAGGATGAAAGAGATTCATTCTGTGCGGATTGTTCTTCAGAACGAGAATATGGAACTTCACCCTCAGGAAGTGCTGATACTGCAGTATCATCAAAGTTCCAAATAAGAATAGCAATCAAACCTTCAGTTCTATACTTTTGAAGAACCTCTGCTTTTTTTGCATTAGTTCTCTGAGCATGAACTGCTTGAAGAATCTCATGCATAAATGGGTTTGGTTGCAATTCAGGAACTGGATTACTCTTGGTCTTCGTCTTCGTAGTCATAATCGTTTTCAAATCTCACGGCTAAAATTTCGTCTGGTAAAAGATTACCATTCTCATCAAACATTTCGGGATGTGTATATGCAATTGCAGTAGTCTCGTACTGATTTTGTTTTGCCATCCATCCAATTACACTGCCCAGCAATAGGAACATTACTGAGAATAGGGCGGAAAATGTGAGTGTAATAGCTAACATTGGTCTACTCCGAGATTAACTCTTTTTAATAATTCCAAATTTTAATTCAAAATGGAAATGTATCTCTCGGTTTAAGAGAGAAATAACCTTCCCAAACATTATTCCAAATGTTCTAGGCTTTGGGTCTTCCCTCCTGCTGCGATGACGCAACATTAACTCGAATCCACGATTTATATCGACAGATTCATCTGGTTTATTTAGTTGTCCTCTTCCGTCTTCCTGGTTTTCTGTCATTACTATATCTCCAGGCATCGTTAAGAATATCACAAAGATATTTTTTAATTTTTCTTGCTTGTGGTTTTGGTATGTGACCATACCCCTCTCTCAATTGTTTGTGAGTAGAGTCTTGCCCTCCCTCTAAATACTCCTCAAGATCTAAAATCAATAGTGTAATTTCTGAAGCAGTTTTACTTTGAATAAAATCTTCAGCATGACGACGCTTTGCATTACACACATTAAAATAGTCATACAATTTAAGTACAAACTTACCTTCAAATGCGTAATCAATTGCTTTCTCTACATCATAATAGAGTGTGGAGAATTCCTCATCCATTAGTACAGACATCATCGTAAAATTATATATCAAAAAGTGGATTTAAACAACTGTTTGGTTTCAAAAAACCAAAGATAGTCTAGAGAAGACTCATTTAACATGTCAATAGCCTGTTTAGGAGTCTCAACCAAGGGATCTCCAGCAAGATTTAAACTGGTGTTTAGTAAAATACCATGTCCAGATAATTTTTTAAACTCAGTAAGTAATTCATATAGGAAATGGTCTGACCCAATTGTTTGAACCCTACTAGTACCATCAACATGTGTTACACCTGCAATTATAATTGCATATTCAGACTTTACAGGAAAGCAAAGTGTCATCTCTGGACTAGGAATCACATTCTCAAAATACAAATGTGCATCTTCCTCAAGTACCATAGCAGCGAACGGTCTATACCACTCCCTTTTTTTAATTTTATTAACAATGTCTTTAGCATTAAAATTCAAAGCGTTAAAGAGTATTGACCTATTACCCAACGCTCTCTGTCCCGCCTCTGCCTGCCCATAGAAGACGCCTACTGACTTGTCTTGCATCAAGGCAGCACATATGTTCTTTATAGATGCTTTGTGCCCAATGTAGGGGGTTACATCATGATTAAGTCCATGAAAACTTATATTATCATTCACACATACCTTCTTATCCTTTGACAATTTCCTATAAACAAACTTTGCTATACCTAAAGACAACCCAGTATCTTCACAAAGAGAATCAAAATAAAAATTAACTTCAGGAAATTTTCTAATAAGATTATAATTATTAACAATATTCATTCCATATCCACCACCAATGCATACATTTTTTATACCAGTCCTTTTAATATAAGTATCAACTATCTCACATATTTTATTAGAAGTTTGAGTCTGTACTTCATAACAATAGTCAGCAAAAATCATATAATTTTCTTCGGTAATCTCAATTGACATATTGGAGTCACCTTTAAACGTAAAAAAATCTGACAATAATGGATTAACATCTTCAAAATAATTAATTACTTTTTCAAAATTTCCACTATCAAAAAGATTACTCAATCTATCAACAGATTTACCGTAAGATGCCAACCCCATTGCCTTACCACAATCTTGAACCGTTTGTCCCATTGTCATAGGTGCAGTATTGTATAGATCCCCTATACCAATACCTTCCCAACCAAATGAAACCTCAATATCACGTTTACCAACCCCTTTGACAATAGGTTTGCGATTAGAAACACCTGGAGTCTTATACCCCTTATATAATGATACACATTTATCATAATTCATATGATAAACAGATTGATTCTCATACATTGATGGATTACTCAATGGTCCAAGATATCCACCAGAAGAATCAACGACTACAACCAATGCATCATCAAAACCACTAGAGTAAAAAGAATTACTTGCATGGAATAGATGATGATGCCGCCCAAGTTCAAGTTTACCTTCTTCTAAAGTTGATATAATTTTTACATCAGGAGAAAATATAAGTAGTTGTCTGCCAAAAAACGATAACTGTTCACCATCTGTAGTTTGCAATACTGCATAGTCCAAATTAGTTAACGACTTGCTGGCAATCAACCCTCCCCAACAACAGTTAAGATTAGAATCTCTCTTTACCCCAGAATATCTCTCTTCTTTTAAAAATAATTCTATTTTACCGTTGTTTATAATTGATACTGATGCGTCATGCCCCCCACGCATACTCAAAACTCGCATGATAAATACCTAATATTGAATATATATGATGGAAGTTAGGAATAAATTATTTGAGATATATGATAACCTAACTCCTGTATCTTTACCTACTTGGTTAAACCCGTGCATAGAAGATAAAAATTCTTGGATAAAATCTTATGTTTGGGAGACACCCTCACTAAGGAGAGTTCGCCTGTGCGAATTAAAAATACATGGCAAATTTGTCGCAGAATCTTTAGTCATATATCCACAATTTAAATATGATGCTCCAATATTTGGCACAGAATATGTCAAATGTGGTAACGTAAAATACTTTGGAACCATAGACTTTCACCCACTAAGGAGTGACCAGGAATATAATTTAAAGTATATTCAAAAATATCTTGGAGACCAAGAAGATAGAACAAAAAATGAATCAAAAATATACAATTTAGATACTTACTTTTCCAAAAAACTTTGGATTAAAACTAATCGTCAAGATTTTTATGCTGAATACATGAACAAATTAGACCTATATTTAACTAGGTATAAAGAATGTACACAAAAATGTGATGAAGAAGCATCTCTAATTTTTCAAAAAGGTTACGACCACCACCTATCATATACAGATCCAGCATACGGAATTATAAAATCTTATTATACAAAAGACTTCGCAAGAAATTATATAGACGGATTTCTATTTGATTTGGCTCAATGACCCGGAAGATATTTATTATCTTTTAACCATTGAATCGTATCACTACACCCACCAATAATCTCAGTACCAGTTTCTACTTTAGGAAACGTAGATCCTGGACCAAACTTTTCATAAAATTCTACCTTATTAAAATCTCTACCAATCTTGTAAACAATATACTTGAGATCAAGAGTCTTAAAGATTGCTTCAATTTTTACACAGTAAGGACAATTATCCTTTGACCAAACAATAAAGGTGTTCATTTTAGTAGGCGTAAGACGCATCTCATATAATACTACTACTGTTTTTACCGACTGTCAATATTATATACTGAAGATTACCCAACCTTGAGTGGCGTCAGAATAGATTAATTCAAAGGATGCTCCCTCAGTAGAGACTACCATATCTGAAGAATCACCCATAATGTTACTACTATTTCTACCAACTGTCAAGTTATTACTATCAAATGTTGATCTAACATCAACAATTCTAACTTTATCTCCTTGCTGTGGAGATGCTGGCAGAGTAAGAGTCCATGTACCACCAGAAGTATCTGCCCAAACAGTTGTCCAAGCACTAATTGTAGCGTTGTTACTCAATGTACTGTATGTAGTATCTACTCCCTGAATAGGAATCCATCTGCTAAGTGAAGAGTTCCATACTTCAAGATTATTTGTGGCGGTATTACCTCTAAGTTGAGGAGTTGTAACTGTACCAACACCAATCTGACCCTTGACAATCAGATCACCATTTGCCGCAATGTTACCACTTGCCATGACTGCAGTTGTTGCAGCACCAATTACAACCTGAGTTTGAGTTGCTCCAGCACCCACACGACCAATGGTTGCAATACCACTAGTACCATTACTCAGATCAATCTGATTTCCTATGATAGTATCAGCAGAGTAAACATATCTCCACTTCTTAGAATCTTGTCCTAAATCAAATGTATTGGTTGTGCCAGGAGTAACGTTAGAGTTAACGTTAGCATCAAGAACAACTGCGTTCTCAGTACCAACACCAGTATTAACTGTACCACCAGAGAAAGTAACAGTTCCAGTAAATGTAGACACACCTCCAACATTTACATTAGAATCTACTCTCAAATTATCAGTAACAGTTAATCCTGCTAATTCAGTATTACCAATTACTTTTAAGGTATTACCCAATCCAGGATCAGTTATACCAATTGATACAGATTCTTTTACATATGCACTAGTAGTAACCAGTGTTGACCCAATGCCAACATCTCCAGAGAACGCAATAAAATTCTCATAGTATCCACTAAGAACAAAATTAACCAGTTCTTGGTCAGCTTTAATGTATAAAATATCTCCAGCAGCAGCTCTTAAATCAGTTCTAACATGTGTAGTATCCCTTTCAACCAAATAATTATACTCAAGGTAATCTGTAGGAGTAGATCCAAGACCAACCCTCACTTTAGTATCAAAAGATCCCCTATTACAAACATATAAATTACCCCTAAACTTCCTATAGTCCGTAGGTATAGTAAACATGATAGTGCTACTATTCCTGGATTGAGACACACTTTGAGCAAGGAATCCTCCTTCCTCTCTGTTCTCAGTCTCAGATGCAAGAAGAGTAAATGCTACTTCGGTATGATTGGCACGAACAACTACACTTTGCTGATCAGCAAAGTAAATAGGATCTGTTTCATAATATTCTCCTCTAGGGATAACTTTATTAAAAACAATGTATCCCTTATTACTATCAAAATCAGACAAACCTCCCGTAGAAAGTCCTATACGGATTTTAATTTCAGTAGAACTTTGATTAACAATATATACCTTTCCTTCTACCAACTGACCTGCAGGGGCGGTGTACAAAACCTCACTCTTGTTTAGCGCAGTTGGCTTGATAGTTGCTAAGGATCCAAAAGCCATTTGTATATATCCTGAAAATTGTTGCAGTATTATTATTTATTTGATATAATATTGGACAAAACCATATGATAATTTTAACTGGCGCTAAAGGTTTTATTGGCAAATGTTTTGCAGATAAACTTGCCGAAGAAGTAATGTTAGTAGATCAAGAAGATGCTTGGAGACTATTCAGAGATTTTGATGAGTGGAATAAAGTTGATCTAGTTATCCATCAAGGTGCAATATCTTCTACTACAGAGAAAGATTTACAAAAATTGTGGCACTTTAATGTAGGATTCTCATGTGCCCTCTTAAATAAAGCGATCGTATATGAGTTCCCAATTAAGTATGCATCGTCTGCATCCGTCTATGGGAATCAAAGTGTATATCAAAAGTCTAAAACATATAATCCACTCAATCAATATGCAATATCAAAGTTGCAGATAGATTATACTGTTATGGACAACATAGATCAGTTCACTTTAGTTCAGGGATTTAGATACTTTAATGTTTACGGTGATGGAGAAGAGCATAAAGGTAATCAAGCAAGTCCTGTAAGCAAATTTACAAAAGAAATTAGAGAGACTGGGGAGTTAAATCTCTTCAGTGGATCAAATAAATTCCTTAGAGATTTTATATGTGTTGATGATGTTGTAGATATTGTTCTAAACAATAATGCTGGTAGTGGAATTTATGACCTTGGTACTGGATCTCCAGTGTCATTCCAACATGTTGCAGATTTAGTTGCAAAAAAAGAGGGTGGTAAAATTAATACCATCCCATTTCCAGATCATTTAAAAGGTAAGTACCAAACATATACCTGTGCAGATATGAATTGGGTTGGTAACTATAAATTCAAAACCATTGAAGATTATCTAAACCTTTAATCGCCTCTTATAACTCTATAACTATCAGAATCAAAGTGTTGTGTAGAGAATTCAAACAATTCAGAATCATCTAAAGCAATCATCTGATGTCTCATTCCTACTGGTATATAAAATTTATCTCCAGGTTCTAATACAGTTATTTGAGAATCAGATAAATCATCAGTAAACCCATGATACAAAGAGATGAGACCACTCTGTAAGTAGAAGGTCTCATCTTTTATCTTATGATAGTGCCAAGAACACCTCTTCCCAGCATTAAAAAAGAGAAGTTTACCACAATATAATTCACCATTCACAATCCACTTCTCATATCCCCACCCCTTGGGAACATGTTTAATTGAAGAAGTCATCCGAATTTACCGCCTTGTCATCTATGTAGTAATCAGCAGATGGTTTGCCCATGATAAGTTCATGGTACTTACAGTTCCATACACTCAACTGCAATTTTGTAAGTTCCAACCAACGTGCTTCCGCCAACTGAGCATTATCATCATATGTACCCATACCCCTAGCGGTAAAGTATTTAATGTAATGACCATCATCGTACAACTTATTAATCTTATTAATATTCTCAATCATAGGAGTACTCGCTTCATACTTACAGGTCTTACAAGTACCATTCTTTGCAGCGATTACTCCATCAATATCAACACAATATGTTTTCATTCCTGGCAATATTGCTCTCATAAATTTTCTGCCTCTTCATCAGATAAAGTATAGCATCCATAATGCTGAACGGCAATTGCTGATGCCTTATTAGCAACAACTATTGCAGTAGGTACATCCCCGTACTTCAACATAGCATAGGTTAAAGCTGCCAGGAACGTGTCTCCAGCACCAACAACATCAAATACATTTACTTTATCAGTAGGGTATATGTTACCCATATAAGCAACACCCATCTCGCCCAAAGTAACAATTAAATTTTCAATGTTGGGTTTAACAATCAAGTTATCATATTCTCTTTGATTGATTTTATAGTACACATTTGGATAGCTAAAAAGTTCTGTCTTCTTTGTATCAATAAAAATTGGTCCTTTAAAATTATCACAAAATACTTTCATGTCATGTGAATTTAAATATCCTTTATCATAATCAGATATTACAACTGCATCATATTGCATATGAACAAATGCAGACTTAACTTCAGATGGTTTGAGGGAATCGATTTCAGATTCAATATCAACTCGCATCAATTGTTGGTTACTACCTTTATCAACCAACCTACGTTTTATTATAGGTTTTTTATTTGTAATGTGATTTACAAACACACCAAAAGACTCTAGGTTTGCCCTCACGTTTGCAGACATACCCTTATGGATTTCAGTTCTATCATACTTAAGAACTGGAACAGGAGCTTCTGGACTAATACGTTCTACATCCCCATAGACATATTCATCATCACAAGTTTCCCCTATCAATAATACTTTGAATTGTTTTTGTGGTTGCATAATCACCAATTCTACTAAAAAATACTAACTTTGAAGCATACATAGACCCGATCACAGATTTATTTTTCCAATCTGATCCAACAACCATAACATCAGGTTGAATAAAATTAACCATTGCTTCCAATTCAAAATCAGAATCAAATAAGTTTACTTTATGTACCGACTTTAAATTTTCTAAGAAGAACTTTCTTTCTTCTTGATTATATATTGGTCTCGTAGGTCCCTTCTTTTCAGACACTCTTCGATCAGTATCTATACCGACGTAAACTTTATCACCCAAAGACTTTGCAAAGTTTAAAAGTTCTAAGTGCCCTCTATGAAGAAGATCAAATGTACCATTAACAAATACTTTGGTCATGGTTTATAATCCAAGTATACGTTGCCAGATATAGTTGATCCCTCATTTCCATGAGTGACCATATGCATAAGGAATGATGGGAATATAATAATAGATCCTGCTTTCAATTTTGGTTTATAGTCAAGAGGAAATTGGGGTGTGCCATTGCCACATATTTGATTCTGAATATCCTTCATTGAAGGATTAAAGAATAGCGTCTTCGACTCTGGCACAGTCTCATATATTATAAAACTCCATTGCGAATGTGGATGAATATGAGGATCTTGATAATCATTCTTGGTATAAACATTCCTCCATATACCATCTATTCTAGCATTCTCATAAGAGCATTGTATCTCATTAATATTCCTAGATACTACTTCATTAAGATGTATCCAAGTCTCTTCCGAAACATTATGTTCCGTCCCAAAACTAGTATTAATCTCACTATCCCAGGTAGTATTATACTCTTTAGATTCAATATGAATCTTATCAAGATCAACTACATCCTCAAATATAGGAATTGCAAATAAATTTTTTATCATCCATTCTTAACCTCAACTAGGATCTGATACTCTGGTAAGTAAAGATATTCTATGTCAGAATTTGCTAAAGTTCTAAGTGCATCATCAAGAGTTTCTACCAAAGGTTCTCCACCAAGATTGAATGAAGTATTAAAGATTATTGGACACCCAGTCCTGCCATAAAACTCTTTAATCAACCCATAGTAATGACGATTAACATCTTCAGTTACCGTTTGAATTCTACATGTACCATCAACGTGGATAATTGCAGGAATTTTTTCTTCAATTCCATCTTGACACCTAACGGCATACATCATGAATGGAGTTTCATCCATTCCACGGAGATCAAACCATTCATTAACATGTTCTTTAAGAATAGATCCAGCAAAGGGTCTAAAATACTCACGATGTTTCACACTATTAACATGATCTTTTCCATTAGGATCGCGAGGATCATACATGATAGACCTATTTCCTAATGCTCTAGGACCAGCTTCAGATCTACCCTGGAACATAGCAACAATAGTTTTGTTAGCAATTAAATCAATAACATCTCCATACTCAACACCGCCTTTGATTGAAGTTGCTCCCCAACGATTAGATGTTTCTTCAATATACTCAGCAGAGTATTCATATTCAGGACCATAATAAAGGTCAGTGATTCTATCTCTAATAGTCATGTCATTTGTTGTTTGATGATGAATGTAATAAGCAGCTCCAATGGCAGTACCCGCATCATTACTTACAGGTTCAACATAAAGATTAATTCCTTCACCCTTGAGTTGATCAAGATACCAATAATTTGCTACACAATTTAAACCATATCCACCAGACAGAACAACATTTTTGTTGCCGCTGATTTTAACTGCTTTACGAATAAGATCCAAAACCATCTGTTGAGATTCTGTTTGGATAGCATACGCCATATCCCTACGATTTTCGAGTAAGGTCAAATCATCTTTATTCACATCAATTGAAGTGTTTAAAAATTCATATCTACCTTCATTTACTACAGCACCATTTGGATATGTTGGTACAATTACATCCCTATCTGCAGTTTTCCAAGTAGCAAGTCCACCATTATCAGAATAGATTTGTGGGATTTTATCATTTGGTTTTCCATATGGGAATAGTCCCATAGTCTTACCAGCTTCGATAGGTGCCCACCCACAATATTGTGTTACGGCTTCATATGCCTTAGTAATACCAGCACTCTCATCAAGAATAAACTCATGAGTTCCTTCTTCACCCTCACCACTACTATCAAATTCATCAATCTTTGCAGATCCCCAAGGACCTCTACCTGCCTGATGCTTATAAATTGTTTTAAACTGTGCGGGATACTCACAAGTAAACATAGATTCAAGTTCCCAAGTGAGTTCTTGTTCTCTACCAATGTTCATAGGAATGAACGTACCTGCACCATCAACAACCAAAGCAACTGCAGACTTAAATCCAGACCTATAAAAAGCGCAAGATGCATGTAGTTTATGATGTGTTCTACTAAGGTCAATAACCTGAGGATGATTATAAAGATCTTCTTTGCGATCAATTAACCCCAACTTTCTTGCAATACCAGTGTATAAATCATCACCAGTAAAATCAATCTTACCACTGTCACCTAATGGTTGGGTATGAGCAATGACCAAATAATCTAATTTATCAGTATACTCAAGAATCTTTACCATAGATGCGATGGGTCCACCATCATACTTATGTCTTGATAGACGTTCTTCTTCAATAGAGAGAACCATCTCACCATCTTTTAACAAGCAAATTCCAGAGTTATGCCCTCTAGCAACTGCAGCAATCCATTGTGCCATTATTTACCTCAATTAAGATTCTTTAGAATGTCCTTTACTTGGCCATCAACTTTAGACTGTTGTGTTGCAGCATCAACACTAGTTAAGAACCCTTTAGTTGGTTTTTTGATATCAGGTTTTGGAGCATTAAATGAACTACTACTGTTACTTCCGTTTAGTTGTGGTTGAGCAGAATTCTTAGGTGCTGTTGATGATGCCTTTGCATAGTTTGTATATGCAGTTCCCTTACCCATTCTCTTACGAACAGATGCGATAATTTGTCGTTCTTGTTCTTTATCAAGTTCCATTGCTTGATCGTTATAACGATCAATATCTTCTGCCATAGTCAATCTAATTGGAGAATATTTTCTCCTGTCAAGTCCAGCATCAATAACATCAAAATCATTATCGTCAGGATAAGTAATATTAACTGGGTATGTAGATCCAGTAACTACTGTTGCAGTCTTACCAAATGCTTTGGCAATATGTTGCCCCATACTATCACATCCAAGAAAGTGATCTGCACCATTAATGATTGCTGCCCACATCCTCGTATCTTGGATCTGAGGTCTTGCAACTTTATACTTTGCTTTCTCTTCATTTTCTTCAAGAGGAAATTCAATCTCACTCATGATAATAACTGCATAATCTTTCTTCAAATCATTAATAATATTAACAATATTATTTAAAGAAAAACTACGCGAAGATGGATCAGCAATAAAATCATTACCAACAGACTCAACAGACCTACCAAAAGGTTGAACAACAAGAATCTTATCTTTTCCTGTTCCTTTCTTTACCTCTTCAACAGAATTGTATCCACCAATAACTTCCATTTTACCAAGAACTATTGTTGGTGCAGGAAGTTCACGAGGTTCACTCAATTCATTAATCTGAATATCATATGCTTGAGCAAGACTACACTTTTGATTATAGTATTCCCAAACTCTATATGGTTCAGTCGTTATAACATCTCTATGCTTCAACTCTTGTTCAAACAATCCTTTATGCCAATGATCAAAGACTCTACCATCTAATGTTGGATGACCTTTGAAAAAATCAGTACCCCCTTCACAAACGATTATAAAATCGTCGTGAGTTTCTGCATACTTTTCAAATGCAGGGATGGAGCAAATAACTCTGCCAGCTCCACCATTGACAAAAAATGCTTTCGATCTCATAAATTCACATCTCCAAAAGATGATATAAGAATAATTTATTCTGGGTTATTTATCACAGAAACATAACCTGCACTAGGCGATCATGATCTTTAAACATATCATGTTCCAAGATAGCTCCATGGAGCATATTAGTAGGATATAACACTGCTTTATTATACTTCATTTTAGTTATATGTTCAAGTTTTATTGTATTAGTAGTATGTTGAGAGTAAAATCCTGTTCCGCCCTCACACTCATCATCATAATTCAAATAAACGACACATGCCCAATTAAGAAATGGAGGATCTAAATGTGCTACTTTAAAACTATCAACACTTGCATCCAATATTTCTTTATTACTCGCAACATTAACCATAAATCTCATTGCTGATATAGATCTGTCATGCTTCTCCTTATCAAATTCTACCAACCAACCAGGGTGATTGCATAGATCTTCAAATACTTGTCCAACTCGAAACCCCAATTCAAGAGTATCTTCACATACTCTACGTCCCGTAGCATATGCAAGAAGATCTGGATGTTCTTCTTTAGTGTATTTCTTAGATACTAAAGCATACTCTCGTATCTCATCTGGATCTTGATAAAAATTTTCAATTTCAATTACTTGATTATCACTTATGTTAACAACCTTTGCCGACAACTCAGAATTTATATTAAACATTATAAAAGTGGCATAGCTCCATATTGTTTAGTCGGACGACCATGTTCAAAAGCACTCTCAGGTATCACATCAAACCCTATCGTGATTCTTCTACCAGTATATTGTGAGTTATTTACTACCCTATGCCTCACATTACCATTACCAAAATAAATATTTCCACAATCATTCTTAACCTCCCAGTTCTCAAACTCGGTGGTAGTATCTTGTGGTTCTAATGCAATGTAACCATGGTATGGTGCGGTATGATTATGCCAATCTAGCACATTATCATAACTATGCACATTTAACCATGCCTGAAACCAGATATTATCTTCATGCACATTCTCTCTAATTATATCCCTAACTCTTCTAAAGATATTCATATAATGTAAAGATGGAGAGGAGACACTGAAGATATTATACAAATAATAACTCCATGTAGTGTCTCCAAATCCATCGGAGATGAGAGCATCGTGACAGAGAAGTGCTGTCTCGATGATCTCTGCTTGGTTTTCTATAATATAGTCAAATTTGTAAATTTTAAAATTATCAATCATGCCAATCACTCAGGAGCAATCTCTGTTCCAGGTGCATCAGGGAACATGTAGTAGGCAATATTTGGTTCTACACCAGCTGCTTCGAGAGTTGCAGGAAGATCTCTCAAAAGAACTCGATATGCTTTCCACTCATTGAGAAGTGAATCTGGCATATCAGTACCAGTTCTAGAATCAGTTTGCTCAAGCATCTGATTTCTATGCTTTCTAATATCTTCCCAAGTTAAATCGGCATCCTTATCATGAAGTTTTTGGGGTACAGTATATCTATTGAAGGTAGGAGATCCATCAACAATTACCATAGTATTTTTGTCATAGACATCTCCAGGCATAATTGGAGTTGAATAAGAGAACTGAGGATATCCTGTTACAACTGGTGATCCAGGATGTACAACTTCTCCAGTATATTCTTCCTCAATTTCATTAGAGACAGGTCCTCTGAGTTGACAAACAAGAGGATCAGTTGCACAGTCAATTTCCATCCAATCAACACAATCTGCTGGCATTGGACGACCATCAATAATATCATCCTCAGTCAGTGGACCAGCAACTTCTTGGCCATTTGCACCGATTTGTAGATATATTTTATCTGGTCCATTATATTCTGATTTACGAGTTTTATTAGCACTAGTGCTATGATCTACCAGAAAGTTGTTAGGAAGAGCGAGATCAAACTCGACTTTGATTTGTTGTGTTGCCATAATAGTTAGGATTTGTTCGGGTTTACTCCTTCGTTAGTATTTATATGGAAAATAAAAACGAGGGGGTGTGGTTAACATCCCCCTCGATCACTTCCTTCACACGGATTTAAATTATATCAGACGTAAGTAATTTTTACAAGTCCGCTACCGCCCATACCACCTTGTCCGCAGCAACTAGATCCACAATAATTAGTCTGAGCATTCTGCCCACCATGACCATAAGGTACAGTCCAGCAACCACAACGAACCCAGCAGAATTGTTGTTGTACCTGCACTTGGGTTCCAATGAATGGTGCAGAAGTTGGCATAGAATATCTACCATGGCAATGACAGAAAAATCCTTTAGGATTCCACATTGCACCCAAGTGATTGCCCATTCCAAAATCACCGCCATTAGTAGCAGGTCCAAGACAACATGGCATATAAGAATTACAACCTAGGGACCAACTATTACAAGCGATTCCCCCATGACCACCAATAGCACAGAAGTTACTTAAGTTGCATCCGTTTGTAAAGGAGCTACATCCCTGACAACCACAACACTCTCTATTACGACAAGTATAAACACCACCAGCACAAACAGTATAAGTCCAACCTTCAGAGACATCAATCATCTTGGAATTATAATATCCACCTTGAGCTCCACGATATACGTGGCAGCGGCTACAAGAGCAAGCACCAGTTCCACTTCCTCCAGCACCCCACATCTCAATATGAGCTCTTTTTACTCCAGTTGGAACTGTCCAAAGACAGCAACAACCAGGAGTGCATTCATTAGGAGATCCCCAGAACCACTTGACATTCCAAGTGTCCAATCCAGTGGTATTTAAAGCAGTCGCTGGAATTGATCCCGAGGGTAAAGCTCCCCCGCTAACCTTTTTATAATTGGAATACTGTGCCATTTTTTTAGGATCTCTCTATGATTGTATTTAGTATCAAAAGTAAGTTATTTTAACAAGTCCAGGTCCACCCGTACCACCTTGTCCGCAGCAACTAGATCCGCAATAGGTAGTCTTAGCGTTTTGAGCACCAGCACCATATGGAGCTTGCCAACAACCGCAGCGCATCCAACATGCTCTAATTGATTCTTGAGTAGTTGCTCCAATTAGTGGAGCACCACTACTGAAGGTAGATCTATTATAACAGTGACAAAATCCTCTATCATAAACAAACTCAGCACCATCCCAATGTGGATGCATAGTCATTATTCCAAAATCACCACCATTAGTAGTAGGACCAACACAACAATCATTAACTCCAGTACAAAGAGTATTCCAAGAGGTATTTGCAAATCCACCTCGTCCACCACGAGCACAGAAGTTACTTAAGTTGCATCCATTTACATAGGAGCTACATCCATAACATGCCGTACATTCTCTAGAGCAGCATCCATAAACACCAGAAGCACAAACGGTATAAGTCCAACCTTCAGAGACATCAATAGTCTTGACATTGTAATATCCGCCTTGACTACCAAGATTATGGTGACAACGATTACAGGAACATGCACCTGAACCATTACCCCCAGATCCCCACATTTGAATCTGTAGTTTTTTTACACCAGTTGGAACTGTCCAAAGACAGCAACAACCAGTACTACATGCATTAGGGCTTGCGTAAACCCATTTTACGCCAAATGTCCCATTCAATGCTGTTGAAAAGTCTACAGCGTCAACTGCACCATCGACAATACCTTCTGCGGATATCTTTTTGTAACTGTTATAAGATGCCATTTTAGTTGTATACTCCTATCAGAGATATGTAATTTTAACAAGTCCACTGCCACCAGTACCACCTTGTCCGCAGTTACCAGATCCACAATATGTGGTCTGACCACCCTGACCACCTGTAGCATAAGGTACAGTCCAGCAACCACAACGAACCCAACAATTTACTGAAGCATTTACTCCAGTACCACCAGAAGCGAGGAATGGAGCACCAGTCGTACAAGAGAATACGTAGTTGCAATGACAGAATGCTGAACCGCCAAATGTACCAGCATGATTTCCCATTCCAAAATCACCACCATTAGAGACGGGAGCCAGGCAGCATGAGAAAGAGGAATTACATGGAGTATCCCAGCTGGTATTTGCACAACCCTCTTTACCACCAATAGCACAGAAGTTAGTTAAGTTGCATCCATTTACATATGAAGAGCAACCTCGACATCCTAGACATTCTCTAGAGCAGCATCCATAAACACCACCAGCACAAATAGTATAAGTCCAACCTCCTTGAACAGAAATAGTCTTAGAATTATAATATCCGCCACTAGCGCCTGCATAGTGATGGCAGCGACTACAACTGCAGAACCCATGGCCATTACCACCAGATCCCCACATTTCAAATGTGACTCTCTTTACACCAGTTGGAACTGTCCAAAGACAGCAACAACCAGTAGTACAGACAGTAGGTGCTCCATAAACATGCTGCACATTGTATGCTAATCCAGCACCAGCTGCTAATGCACTATTAGGAACAGATCCATCCTGAATCTGTCCTTGTATAATTTTTTTGTAACTTCCGTAGGATGCCATTTGTTTTAACTAATCCCTCGTTTTATTATTTATTAAATGACCATAATACAAAATGAGGAGAACATTAAGTTCCCCCCATTAATCAATAATTATACGCTGAATATTCTCCATCCATACGTATCATTGTAGAAGATTAGATCGAATGCAGCACCTTCGGTAGTAACCGTAAGATCCGCAGCATCTCCCATGATAGGTTTGCCATTTCTACCAACAGTAAGTGTATTACTATCAAATGTCTTAGCAACGTCAAGGATTCTAACAACATCACCTTTGTTAGGTGTTGGAGGTAGAGTAACTGTAAATCCACCAGACTGAGTATTACACCAGAGAGTCTGGAAGACACTAGCAGTATACGTAGTGTTTACATCTACGTTCTGCAGACCACCAATGGGCACCCAAGCAGTTCCACTGTATCCTTCAAAGGATCCCAGATCTGTGTTGAATCTAAATCCACCTTGAAGTGGACCTGCAGGTCTCTGTGCAGTTGTTCCCTTAGGTGGAACCATCTGCTCAACACCCATGTTACCTCTAGTAACGAATCCGCGAACCGCGAATTCAGTTGGGGTTGCAGTGTTGGAGTTACCACTCATGGTCTCGTCAGAGGAGAATTCGTTGATCGCCTCACCAATCTGACCACCCAGTGAACCCAGTCTCAGTTCAGTCAAACCAGACAGGTTGAACGCAGAAGCGTCCAGGGTAGCAGCACCAGTCAACTGGTTAACGGAGAAGAAATCACCAACTCTGAAGTTACCACCTTGGTCAGTAGAGACGAAGAACACTCTACCAGGACCGAAGTTGCTAGTCTCATTGCCCTGCTGTACGTTTGCCTCGTTAACATTTGGATAGTTGGTTTCAATCTTGTTACCAACACCAATCGAGAGGAAGTCGTGACCAGTCAGACGTGCGTTAGAGAATCTAGTTCTAACTTCGACCAAGGAACCACCATCAGTGATAGTGTTACCAATTCCTGTACGAGTATCAGGTGTTCTGATTCCCTTCTCAGGAGATACAGTAACAGTTACACGACCAGGATAGTTAACAGGAGAATCTCCAATGTCACCTCTATGCTGTGTATATGTTGTAGTGAATCCAGTTACATTGTTAACAATGTAGAATCTTGGTTGATCATTGACCAGATCACTACCAACACCAACAGTAGTAATACCAATAGCATCACCCACAAGTGGTAAGTTATCACCATCAGCAAGGTCAAGTTCAAAGAGAACGCCTCTCTGACCACCAACAGTTCCACTAACAGCAGAGAGCAGAATAGCACCAGTTGTACCAGCACCGATGAAGTTTACATACTCACCAGGAACGAAGGATGTAGTACCAATACCGACAGTTTGACCAGCACCGATGCTAGGATCACCGTAACCAGGATAGTACTTGAAGTAGATCGCATCAGCGGAGATTTGATCGTTGATGAAGGTTGCTCTTGCACCAGAAGTTCCACCAACCATGGTGTTACCGATTGCAACAGTACCACTCAAAGTACCAACTGCAGTCTCTGCCTTATCACCGAAGAGTCTCAGTGATCTTGGAGTCTCAGCAGTAGAGAATCCAGATGCGATGACACCATAGTCGCCATAAGAATTATTACCACCAACACCACGAATTCTAGAACCACCACCTGCGTAATAACCCCACTTACAGTAGTACGTGAAGGAGGAGACGATCTCAGAACCAGCGTCAGCATCAAGAATAAATCCAGCACCATCACTCAGAACGTTCGTGAAAGCGTCAAAGACCATCGTGCGGAATCCAGAATCATGGACACCACCATCACAAAGAACACCAACACCAGCACCACCAGTACCACCATCAGTTGGAGGATTACCGAACGCAGTACAGTCCTTAACGTAAGGTGACTTGTTCAGAATTGGGGAGTTGGGGTTGAATGCGAAGTAAACACCGCAAGCAGTTGTACCAACACCAGTTCTAACTGTAGAGTACTCAAGTTCAAATGGTTTAGCGGAATCATAGTCAAATCCAACCATACCATCAACGTTCAGACCCTGAATCGTTGTTGCGTCAGACAGTTGGAACATGGTCTGACGGTTATTAGGAGTAAGACCATCAGCAGATATACCAGAAGCAGGTCTAATCTTAGAAGATCTCAGCGTAGAACCAACAACAGAGGTGAATGGAGGAACAACAATTGGAAGTTGCTCAACAAATTCAGAAGAAGATAGTTTAACAACAGCAGGAGACAGGTTCAGAACTTGTCCACCCTGTACATAAGCATGATTAATTGTCGATACACCAACATTACATGTAAATGTGTTGTTATCAACAACATCAATAACATTGAAGTAAGAAGTGAGAATGTTTCTTGGGAAGAAAGATGTGTCAACACCAACAAACAATGTACCTCCAGATACATAGATGTGCTGAATTGTTGATACACCAACTGCCATCTCAACTTGTTGAGGACCGTTGATTGCACTTACAGTGAAGTTGAAACCAGCGTCTCTTGTTCCATCAGGGAATATAGTCGTCGTAATGCCAGAACCACCTGGGCAGGTGAATTCAAGGTTATCAAGTCTAATTGTATCTCCAATTTGGAGACCCGTCATTGCTGCACCAACAGTACAGGTAGCAACACCAGCAACATTATCGTACTGGAATGCATTAACTGTATATGAATTTGCACCAGAGAGGCAAGAGAACTCAATATCTCTCAGTCTAACGGTAATATTTGGATAAAGAATACCGTGGTTTGGTGCTGTAACTGTGGACAGACCACTTACTTCATCATAAATGAATCCAGTAATATCTGTAATCGCGCTTGCATTATCACAGGCAACCTTAAGCGTTTTAAACGCCATATCTGGAGTAATACCGTTGAAGGTATCTTTACCCAGTTCGGGGTCAACATGATAAATTCTAGTGGAATCACCAATGGTCATCCATTGGGGAGTCAAATCTGTTCCTACACCGAGAGACTGATAAGTCTGACCGATAGCCAATCTAGTGGGAGAAGTAGTATCTCGAACCAAAAGATCTCCAGGCTGAGTCAGGAGTGCATTAGAGTCTCCAACCGAGAGTGCCGCCCATTTGCTTGGGTCAGAACCAGGAGTAATGTAAAGGAAAGAAGTAGATCCAATACCAACATAGGAAGATGATGCATATTCAACAACATCGTTTCTATAATACTCAGTTGTTGTAGAGTAAGAACCAGCGTATCTTAGACCTCTATTGTAAAGAGTCCATGCGGTTATAGCAACGCCAACCACTGTTGACCCAATGCCAACACTAAGACCCTTAGTTGGGTGTACATTCTCAGTAGAAGTTGCATCTACCTGATAGGTATCACCACCAACTGTTACCAGATCACCTCTATAATAGGTAACACCAGATTCATAAGTGGTCAAACCTACGGCATTATGACCTTGTGCAAGGAATTCCCACTGTCTATTTAATTCTGTAGGTGGAATTGCACCCTGTACTGATGTTTGAATTGCAACATAAGAGTTACCAGAATAGAGAACAACGTCTCCAGTCTCATATACAGTTCCTGCATCCCATGGACCTTCGCCATTAAATCCAGCTACGTATGCCGTAACGTTTGGATTGGCGTCTCCAGAAAATGCTAATCCAGCAGTAGTTCCAATACCAGCAGTAACACGATATTGAGTGTTACCATACTTAAGGATATCGTTAACTTTATAGAATGTACCAGCAGAGTACGATCCTACGTTACGAATACCCTCGACATGGAGACTCCAGTACGACAAATCATTGTCATACCAATCTCTTTCGTTCGCAGTAGAAGTGTGATTGGTAGTGACGACATAAGTATTAGCACCGAACTTGACGATATCATCAATGACATATTCGGTGCTAGGAGTCCAGTCGCCTCTCCAATTAAATTTTAGTCTTCCTAATCTAAAATCAGCCATCGTTAGTTAATCCTTTCTTACTTAGGTCCTTCGGTTGTGTAATCATATGTGCCGTTGATACGGGCGACAAGGTATCCATCACCATCAATATAGTAATGTAGATTTCTAAAATCAAATCTATACTGTTGATATTTATCATGTGGATTATTCTTATAAGTTTTATCCTCAGTGGTTTCATCCACATAATCTTCACCATCAAGAAACCCTGGATATTGGGTTCCATCAGTTCTATGGAAGTCTCCTACGTCAGAGCTCCCCGAACCTACTTTTGTGTAGCGTAGCATACCATCGGCATCTCTACGCAAAGCATGTACGATGAAATCGTTCGATTGAACGACATGCTTCATCGATCCATCCATTCTACTTAGATTCATGAGAACATCCTCCAGAAAGTTCCTTCCCAAATAAGTTCGACATATCCACCAGCAACGTCACAATTTAAAAATGTATCGATGAACCCAGTGCTGTCTTTTATTTGGTCTCCACCTTGAGCATATACTGTAAGATTATTTATATTCCATTGGTATTTGGAATCTGCAAGGTGAATTGTATCACCCACAAATCGAAGTGTCGGTAGATTGACTGCAAAGGGACCCGCTGAGGTGTCACTAAAGTATTTCATATTGGTTCTCAATGTTTCATTATTATTGGAACCATCCAGATCAGTCAATCGAGATTTTTGGATCTCTACTCCAGACAACGTGAGTCCGTCATGAACTCGAATTGTCCCCTTATCAGTATCAAAAGTTACTTCAGCAAGAGCACCAGTAAATGACGAATGCTCTAACTCCGTTCCCTTACGCAGCTGTACCCGTTTGGTGTTAGCCATTAAAGGTCCACTAAAATGCGTTATATTTATTTATTAGTTTAAATAACTACGATTCTGGTAGGTTGAGGTTCACGGAATTCAATGTAGCGATCGTCGGTAACCTCATTTCCTCTGTTAACGTTGATAAGACCCTCAACAATATGAGGTGCTGGAGTGAAGGACTCTGCTTTTGTTCCAGAGAACTTAACTTTTGCACCTTCTGGGAAGGTTCTAAGTCTGAATACAGTAATACCTCTAGAGATGTTACCTGGAAGACCTGGATCACTAAGTCCAACTCTGATCTGACCAACCGCGAGATTGGCAGCAGTGAATTTAACATCTCCACCAACAGTATCTCCACCAATAGTAAAGAGTGTAAACGTGACTTCAACATTAGATGTGCTCTCTGCTCCACCAACAAATCCAGTGAGTGTACCAGATCCAATCTCAACATTGGTCTCGCTGTCTGCAACATCACCCGCGAATGAGAATTGAGTCCTAAGTCCGCGTGGAACAATGACTCTCGCTTCGGTTGTACTGGAGAATCCAAAGATAGAACCAGAACCAACATGATCGAATGCAGTTCTCTCGACCAGATCCCCATTGACATCCAGACCAGGAACAGGAGTTCCTTGTAAAGCGGAAGAGAATCTTTCTTCTGCAGTGCCAGAGATACTATAAAGAGTAGTGCGCTCTGGATAGTCGAAGACTTTTGCTTCGGTTGTACTGGAGAATCCGAAGAGTCCACCAGTTGTAATGTGTGGAGCAGGAGTAGTACGCTCTTGAAGATTGCCAGCGAAGGAGAACAGTGCCTGCTTCTCTTCTGCAACTGCAGTAACTTCAACACCAGAGGCAAATCCGAAGAGAGATCCAAACGCGACCATGGAATTGGTCTCGCTCTCTGCAGAATTCCCCTCGAAGGTGAATAAAGTAGTCTTGTCGATTGGATTGAAGACTGATGCTTCTGCAGCACCAGAGAATCCATAAAGTCTTCCAAGTCCAATTTCTGGAGCAGGAGTAAAGGACTCATCAAGTTCACCATGAACTTCGACAGGTTGTAAACCAGTCTCAGTAACTCTGATTTGGAAGGTAGTGAATGCCTCGTCTGGAAGGAATCTTGCCTGAACAAACTTCCGTTCAGAGAAGGTACGTAGAGGAGTCTCGATTTCACCAGTAAAGGTAAACAGAGTGAAGTCATCTGGTGGATTAGATCCAACTGCTTCTGCAGCACCACCAATTCCACCGAATAGTTTTCCAAATCCTTCTGGAATGAATGGAGTGAAGGATTCTGGTTCGATTCTAACACCAGAATCACGGACGAAGATACTACCAGCACCAGTGTGCTTAGGCAGAACGAAGACCTTAGGCGAACCTCTAAGAAGAAGATGCTTAGTCTCAACAGTCTCCCAAGCGAAGGAGAATTGTATATCAGTAGCAGCACCAGAGAATCCAAAGAGTGCCTTCTTCTTCGCAGGTACAAATGTTGCCGATTCAGTGAAGGAGACAAACGAGAATATAGATCCGCGACCAGCAGGAATCCAAGGAGTGAAGGATTCTGGTTCAATTCTGACACCAGAATCACGGATGAAGATAGTACCAGCACCAGTGTGCTCACTTCCAATTGCTTCTCCAGATCCTTCAATTCCAAAGAGGGATCCACTTGCTTCCCAAGCAGCAGTAAACTTGAGTTCAGATTCTTGCTCAGTAACTGCACTGATGCGAAGACCACCATCAATTGCAAACAGAGGATCTGCCTTAGCAGGTTCAAAGGCAACTCTCTCACTGAAGGTAACATAACTGAAGAGTGAACCAGATCCAATCTCAGTTGCAGGAGTTGTAGATTCAGCAGCGTTACCTTCAAATCCAAACAGTGCCTTCTTCTTAGCAGGTATGAAGGCAACTGCTTCAGCAGAACCAACAAATGCTCCAATAGAACCAGATGCAGTGTAGTTACCTTTACTGAATGCTTCTGGCGCAGTGCCAACAAAGTCAAGTTGAAGACCTTGTGGTTCCAGACAATCATCTGGGAAGAGATTGCCATAATCTTCGTGATTGTATTGATAATATTGATTTACATAACCGTAATCGATCGCGTTTGGTATTCTTCCAAACTCAGAGACAACCTCATTAGCAAGAGAACTAATAGGATCGTTGAGATATCCAAGCAATGCTGGAGATTCTTCGACATTGAATACAGATTCACTAACGAATCCATAATCATCACCCTCACATGCACCGAAGGAAGACTCTTGGTTATAGTGGAAGGTAACTCTCTCTGCTGCACCAACAACAGTTCCAAGAGATCCAGATCCAACTTCTGAGAAGATTGATTTTTCAACAACTTCTCCATGAATGGAGAAGAGTCCATCATTAATAGTAGTGATTCTAATCGATACTGTATTAGAATCAAATCCAAAGAGTGATCCAACTCCGTCGTAATTACCCTTACCAAACTTCTCAACCAGTTCACCTTCAAAGTTGAAGAGTGCTCTATCATCCTTGGCAGGTATGAATGCAACGGCTTCCGCTCCTCCAGATAGAGTGGGTAGATTACCAGTACCAACCCAATCTCTTGCTCTAGTGAAGTCGGTGTTACCTCTAATCTTAACAAGATCACCTTTAGATGTGAACTTGGGTAAGACATATACCTTACCAGTACCAAGAAGTCTAAGATTAGTTTCTTCAATGTTACCAACAAATCTTCTAACTCTTGGTGTTTCCGTAGAACTATGAAGTCTACCAAGTCCGAAGGGAAGTCTTGTTGTGGTAGGAGCAAGAGTACCGAAGTCTTCCTTCTGCCAAGGATAGTAGATCTCGTCGTAACTTACATCACCATAATCTTCCGAGATCGTGACCGTATCTGTGATGTATCCATAATCAATGGACTCAACATTAACAACAGAAGATAGGTTGTATGCAAATGCCCTTCTGTTAATCTCTTCATTGTTGAAGGAGAAGACTCTATCAACTTGGTTGAAGATAACCTGATAGAATGCTCCACCCTGGACAAGAAGATCTTCTTCACTGACACCAACTTCACTTCGTACTGCCTTGAATGTTGTGGCACTCTTAACAGTAAATAATTTTCCAGATCCCTCATTAAGAACAGAAGTTGTATTGGCACCAGAAGCAAATCCAAAGAGAGAACCACCACGGAATCTCTGTGGATAGAAGTCATATCCACCATCTGCCTTGTAGTGAATCCTAATCTGGACGCGAGGCGTACCATCAATATTAATCCAACCAGTTCCTTGGTGCTTAGGAATGGTGTAGTCAATTGCAGTACCAACAAGTCTTGGTTGCTTGTTGCCAACAGAACCTGTGTAGTTACCCTTGATGAAGCTCTCTGCTGCACCACCACCGAATGGCATTCTGCCAGTCGCTGCCTTGGTAGTAACATCAACACTGATAAGACCGAAGTCATCTTCGCTGAGTCCAGTACCAACTGTAGTCTCAACGAATTGAATATCTTTGACTCCCCAATGGTCAAAGCTAAGATTCTGATTCGGAATACTACTATTAGTGAACTGAATAAATCTAAATCTCTGCCCGTAATTCTTTGCCCCCTCAGGAAGAGTAATACTTACATCTCTTAGTGTATTATAGATACTGGATAAACGTAGGTACGTCCAGAGGAGAATCCAAGTACCATCTTCTCCTTCATAATAAAGTCTTAAGTCCTCATTAATATCTGGTTCTTCGCCACCATTAAAACCAGTACCCCTAATAACTTGGGTAATAATACTATCCAGATGTCTAGTATCAGATTCAAAGTCAAAATATCTCTGACGATTATATCCACCAGGATTTGTATACCTTGGTGGCATTCCTCTGAATGCTACATGAGGACCAATATCAAATCCGCCATTTAATCCTACTCCAGTTCCACCCTGCTCAATAGAGGTAGAGAAGAATACCGACTGGTATGAAGGATCTGTAAGATCATTCGGTTCAATAATGAACGGATGACCTGTGATCGTTTGAATATAATTAACATCTCCGTAGTCTTCGCTCCTCAATACAGTCTCATTGAGGAATCCGAAGTCATCGGATCTAAAGTCTATTGCATCTTGTTCATCAAACAGATAAGATCTACGCTCGCCTGCTTCGCCAATGATGTCGAAGATTCGATCTTGCTGATTGAATATTACTTCTGTCTTCGCTGAACCCTTTGTAGAAAGGTGGAAGATGGATGTAGGTGGTGTAGAGATAACCGCATCCAGAGCTTCCGCCCCGACTGGAGGTAAGACTCCTCTTCCCAACCAGGAAGAGGTAATCTTATCTTCGGCAACACCTTGGAAGTCAAAGACCCTATTGACTGGGTTGAAGAATACCTCTGTTATTGCTCGTCCGAACAGTGCAAATTCGACACCACCAACGCTTACTCTTGTGGTATTGTCGTCTGCTGATAAGTGGATACCGATCTTACCCATCGGTACGCTAGCTGTATCTAGCGTGATAGTTCCAAAGTCTTGGATCTGATAGTATTGTTCGATGGAAGCAGTGATCTCACCGTAGTCTTCTGCTTCTACTACCGCATCGGTAATACTACCATAACTAAGTTCCTCGTAATTGAGGATAGAAAATTGATTATACGAATATACCGCTCTCTGTACGGTAAAACGATTACCTAGAGAACGGAGGCTACCTATTCCTTCATATTGGAATAACGCCATCTACTCGCGCTTTCTTTTATTTAGTAAACCTAGGATATAACTGTCCTGTGACTGGTCTATCTG
>Ga0187219_1000227_pt1 | contig 25906 bp, 6 predicted proteins | sample 13SPOviralmetaG_FD_130162 | JGI IMG/M metagenome (GOLD analysis project Ga0187219, IMG submission 130162) | Marine viral communities from the oligotrophic San Pedro Time Series (SPOT) site, San Pedro Channel, CA, USA - 13 SPOT_SRF_2010-07-21... | ecosystem: Environmental > Aquatic > Marine >... | reverse complement strand
CGTTGCTGACATCCAGAGTGTTTGTAATCTCGGTTGCACCGTTGACATCCAGAGTGCCTTGGATATCGGTGTTACCAGTTACATTATCAACAAAGAACTTATCAGTTGTACCGTTTCTAACAGCAAAGTCTGCATCAACATCCAGAGTGCCGTTGAAATTTACATTATCTTCGACAAGCAACGTACCTTGGATTTCTGTATCACCAGATGCACCCAGAACAGAGAACTTAACAGTATCACTATTGTATCTCTTACCAACAAACAGACCTTCACCAGATCCCGTACCACCAACATGAAGGGTTCTTTCAATACCAGCACCACCATGTGCTCTCAGAGTTGTAGTGTTGTGAGATGCATAGGAGGGAGTTGCCTGATAAGAATCACCGAAACGACCTCTGTATCTGACACGCAACCAGTTCAGTCTCGATTCTGCCTCTGTCGCGCTATCCTTAACTTCAATCGCACCATTAACGTGTAGTGTGCCATCAATTAGAGCAGATCCTGCAACATATGCACCACCATCAACTCTCAGAGATCCATAGTCACTAGACTGAATCTCCCATACACCTGTTTCTGAGTTCTTAGCAGTGGTAATATCGTTAGTGCTTTCAGAGTGAATGTTACCTGCAATTGCAACATCACCGTTAGCATCAATATTATTAGAGAAGGTAGCGATGTTTGTAACACCTAATGTGCCAGCAATAGAAGTGTTACCAGAAGCAGTACCAGTAAAAACTTCAGCAGTATTTGTAGCAGCATGGAGGAAACTATAACCACCACCATGACCAGCTAAGTCGGTATAGTTAGTATCCCAACCATAGAAACCTAGACGTGCTTCGGTATCGTAATATCTAAATTCAATACCACGATCTAGATTATCGTCAGCAACTGGAGCAGTATCACCACCAAGAGTAATGATAGGGTCATCAACTTGTAGAGTCGATGAATTTACTGTTGTAGTAGTTCCATCAACCTGGAGGTTACCCCAGACACGAACAGTACCAGCTACAGCACGGTCATCACCAGGATCAAGGTTTAATGTCGCGTTTGCTGTAGCAATATAGTTATCTTGAAATCTTGCATCTTCTACATATACCTTACCTGCTGCATCGCTTGCCTGAATATCAACTAAATCAGTTGCAGCAACAACAATGTTTGCTGCACCAGAACCAGAATTTGTAGAAAGAATGCTGAAGGTTCTAGCAGTTGCACTATTCTGAGTTAGTTGAAGGAAAAGGTTACCATCCCCAGTTTTATCCAGTGTCTGATTAACATCGCCGTCAAGAGTAATATCAGGGTCAGAGAAATACGACCGTACATTAACATCAAGTTCGCCAGCTCCGCTGTCCCCCGTATTATTAGCGCCAACGAGTAGATTACCGCTCGTATCATTAACTTTAAAATAGTTAAGATAATTGAATCCTCTGTATCCAGTGGTTGCAGTAAGTTCCTGATCCAGTTCAAAATTTTCTACGGTATTACCGTCAGCGAAACCAATACGATTATTTTGTAATTGTGTATTATCTACACCAACAGCAGCAATAGTTACATGTCCGTTGGCATCAACATCAAAATCTTCTTGTGCGAAAGAAGCAAGTCCTTTCTGCTCTGTTGCTGCTGCACCGAGATATCTCCACCCACCAGCATCTGAAGCATCAGTGTGAGTTGGAGCACCACCACCTGCAGCGATTCCTGTAATTGATTGATATACTCTACTACTATCTTCAATAATATCATATCTAACATATGTTGTACCTCCTGCATATGCCGCATACTTACTACCTTCGGTAGCAGTAGCAATAGGTACGTTTGTTGAACTTGTCAGTCTGCCATAGGCATCTACTGTAAATTTTGTAGCATTTACAGTTTCTGTACCAAATGGTTCTGAGTTAGATCCAGCACCAGAAACTGATGTTAGTGATTCTGTATTATAATCTCCAGCAGTTACTGCTGTAGTGATCATATCAATGGTTGGGTTACCACTAATACCAGCACCTTGACTGATAGAAATTCTAGTTGCAGTACCAGTAATAGTTCTGGTTTGCATATTACCGCCAGAAGTTCTGGAAATAATACCCGTGGTGGTAAGACCTGCAATTGCTGCCAGGTCAAGATCATATGCCTGTGCTGATTGACCTTCTACTGTTCCATCCAGACCATATTCTGAAAGACTGGTTGGTGAAGATGCATTAGTAATTCTACCTTTAGAATCAACTACAACTTTTGTATATGTTGCACTTGACGTGTTAGTACCATCATAATGTGGAAGTGTTGGTACTAAATCTAAATCTGCTGAAATCGTGATGTTTGTTGAACCATCAAAGATAGCAGATCCGTCAAGGTCACCACCAAGAGTAATCTGTCTAGATGATGCAAGACGAGCAGCAGTTGAAGCATTACCAATTAATGTTGCAGTAACTGTACCTGCTGAAAAATTACCATCAGCATCTCTTTGCACAAGAGTGTTTGCTGTGTTTGAAGTAGATTCAACAGGACGTTCATATCGTAATGTATTCCAGGGAGAAACGCCATCACCAATCTTGAAACGTCCAGTATCAAGTTCGATTCCCAATTCGCCTTGAGCGAGAGTTGGGTTCGCGTTCGCCCATTCCTGAGCACCACCCCTCCTTAATTGAATTCTATTTGCCATTTTTTACGACAACCCGTACAGTTAATGCTTCTGAGTTATTTATGCCATTAAAAAGGGAGGATTTCTCCTCCCTGGTATTATTCGGTTAAACCGACCTGAAGATCCTCAGAATCTTCCTCTGGAGGAAGAGACATCGTTTCCTCTTCTTCTTCTTCTGGATTATAGTACTCTAGTGTTTCAATAGCACCTTGAAGTTTGAGTGCTGTTGTTTCATTTTCTTTGATTTTATTAGCAAGTTGCTGATTTTCTGCAATCAACTTAGAAAAACGCTCTTTGAATTGAGCAAGCATCTCACTTTGAGAAACGGTTTCAACTGTCATAATTAACTATTTTGATTTTGGACTAACGTTAGTAGAAGCGATTTGATATCGTTCATATCAGATTTTAACTCAGAAACCTCTTTTTGTAAAGCTTTCTTTTCTGTCAAATCCTTTTGGCGTCTATTATAGGACGCCATATATTTATCATAGTCAGATTGACTGGCACTAATAATGGCATTAGAGGAGGGGTCTCTATACCACCCCTCCTTCCCCTCCACAGGGATTAACTTTTCTTCATTCAATTCTTTCATTAGGTAGCAAGGGCGATACAGCGAAGGTCTGCAATTAATGGTACTCTTGCCTGATTTGAAGATCTCATTACAATTTTAATTTGGAATGCATTGAAATTCAAACCACTGACTTCATAATAGTAATCCTTCCAAAGAATTTCTTCGTTAGGAGAAGCATCATATTGCAGTGGAGTGTCTATTAGAGTCCAACCAATAGAATCAAAATCATCATTTGTACCAGAACTAAATGCTCTGTAGTAGATTCTAACATCTGCCTCAGGAGGACGAGACATTTGTAAATCAATTCTCAGAGATCTAGATTCTCTGATCAATCTTGCAAGACGAGTGATATAAACCGCGTCATTACGATCACCGAAAGGCAGAGTAGATACATCTTGCGATGTGTCAATCTGTGATTGCTGACCATATGCATCAGGACCACCAGGCCACTGATTGATTCTATTTGAAGTTGTGATTAATGAACATCTATCCAAATCAACTACAGGTGAAAGTGTATCTTTTTCTGTAGAAAGATCTACCTTCATCGTGAATGATTTTTGACCACTCAATTTAGCAAGTTCATTAACCTCAGAACAAATCATTCTTGGATTATTGAACAAGTTCAGATCATTTAATGTTACTGGAACATATGAACCATCATTAACAAATGATGCTTGATCTACACTGGTGCTTCCATCTCCAATAGATGTTGCACTAGTAGTATTTACCCTAGCAGTGATATCGGTTTCTGGAAGATCCATGACCGAGACACTAGGTGTCAGAGTTTCAAATTGAATATTCTGAGATGCATAAACATTGATACCACCACCTCGGATTCCACTATTTGCAACACCAGTGATGTGTAGCATGTAAGTATCTAACCATGGGCAAGACACAGATGTATGAGTCTTATTAATATCAATCAGTGGAATGCCATCCAAGTTGTAACATTCAACAACAGAACCTGATGGATGTGTAGTATCTGTAGTTGAATTTGAACCTCTACCAGAAGTTGCTACAGTGATTGTCTTACCATCACTAGAGATTGCCGAATACTGAATTAATTCACTATTAATACGAATGTATCCAGGATTTGAACCACTGACAACTGATCCATTTACTGTAGTATGGAAAGTATTAGCATCAAGAACAGATATACTAGTAGCACCCGCTGCTAATGCACCTGTCAGAGTAGTTGGTGAAATTTCAGAAATAACACCCTCAACACTTACATTATTAGATCTGTTGTACATTCCATGGTTTTGATGATAAACCAAGACTTCAGTTTGATCGCTATCAAATGTAGGTGCTGCAGTCAAATATGCACCGTAAGAGTCACCACTCTCAGCAGAAGAAGTGACAGTAGCAGTCCATCCACCAGGTTCAGAAAGAGTTTCTGTATCCGTGAATGCGCCAGTAATATAATGAAGAACTAAGTTAGTAGAACCATCCCAAGTCTTAACAATACCGACTGAGTTTGAAGTTGCACCAGTAACAATATCACCAACTTCCAATGTTCCAGAAGAACTGCCAGCAACAATTGTTGCTAATGATTCGGAAGATCTTACCAAATATGTGTTGGCAGTTCCTTGTAACCAAGACCCAGATGCGTCATTGATAGTCAAAGTATCAGAAACGGAACTCGAAGTTGTCGTTGATATGATAGTAGCTTGAGCAGCAGTAGTTTGCTGTAGAAGACGAGCACCTTGACTAAATGTGTATTGAGTTACAGCAGGTCCAAGAGACAGAATTTGTTTTGGTTTGATTGTTTGAATTGGATTTTCAATCAATCTATGAATACCATTGTTACCTTTACCTTGAGGTGCGTTCTCTAAAGTTACTGTACCTGTAGTCGAAGTGAAGTTTGCACGATAAATCGTGAATTTCAAGTCTTCATACTGGTCAGCAGTCCAGGTAGATGCGTTCTGAGACTTAAACAGAACACCAGCATATGGTTGTTCGGAGATTGTTCTAGTTCCAGTTACATCAACATCACCCATTCTAGAAATCCAAACCTGATATTCATTTGAGTCGGAAAGTAGAACAAAACAATATTCTACTGAAGACTTAATATAAACAGGTGCTTTGAAAGAGAATCTACTAGGAACAGCAGCACTTTCTGAGATCTCAATATCATCTGGTGTAATTGTTACATCAGAGAAAGGAAGGATAGTCTTAGTTGGATATCCATTTTCCATGGTACGAATCTGCATGGAGATAGGAATATTCGCATCCTTAGTATTGAAGAAAATATCAACACCAGTTAAGAACATACCACCTTCTTCTTCAATAATGAAGGACTGTGCCAGAGGGTCATACCAACCAACCTGACGAGTCTCTGTTCTAGTTGTCTGGACAACTCTTTCTTCACTAACAGTATCGGTAACAATTTCAGCATTTCTAACTGCCAAAATATTTTCACGAACAGTTTGAAGAGTACCTGTTGCCGAATACGTTGTTTGTGCAGAAGAATCTACAGTACCAGGTGTCTTCAGATTAGTTTCCGAAGTTGTGAAACGCAAAGAGCGAGTACCTGTTGCCCAACGTGGGTTGGCATCATTCTTAGTGGAAGGAATGAATAATGTACCCTGAACATTACCAACGTTATCAGTGAGGATGCGACGATCTTTTACCACCGCAATTGCACCTGACGTTTGACCAACTAAAAGTTCCCCAACCTGAACATTACCAAAATGATTTGGTGATATATTCTCAGAAATTTCAGTGATATCATGATTTAGATATACTGTTTGGGATGAGTATGAAGTTGGAAGAGTTTCTGTACCCTTACCATATGGATTAGTTTTATATCCATCATCAGGTGCAACAACTTTAAGTTGGCAACCAGAGGTTTGTCCAGTAACAGTTTCACCTACAACAAAAGGAGTTTCGTTGGTTCTATTATCAGTGGTGGAGTTTTTGATAAGTTCAACAACTTTTGGTGTGATGTAGTTAGTGACATTATCACCGTCAAAGAATGCATAGAATCTTGTACGGGGTTTCATACGATCAACGTTGAAACCGATATTACGAGAGCGAATCCAAGGAATTACTGTACGTGACAGGATTGTATCTCCCAAAGACTTCTGTTCAATCTTAGGAATAACTCTAGTGCGAATACCCTGACGTGCTTGATTATTAACAACACGAATAGTGCGACGTTCGTGAAGATAGAATAGACCTTGACGACGCTGACCGTGACCTGCACGACCTAACTGACGACCAACACCATATGTACCAGATCTAGATGTAAATCTATTTCTAGATCTAATTGTCTCACCCTTCCAAGTTGTCTGCCAAGACTGCCATTGAATAGGAGCAAAACCATTCTGATCAACATTGAGATCTCTAGAAACAGCAGAGAAATCACCTTCAACGTTTTCAACACGAGCAGGAAGACGCTCAATATCAATCCAGTCATCAGATGCAGGTGTTAAATCAACACGACCAATAAAGGTAAAGACGTTGAATGGATTGACGTTCTCAGTTCTAGATGCATATGGTTGTGTAACAATTGCAACATCATCAAAGGGAAGCATTACTACATTACCATTAGTCCTAACGACATTAGTAGATGCTGTAGGATTATATCTAAGTCCTACATTAGTAGTATAGTGCTGAGGACGCAACTGACCTTCTCTAAAGTCTAAAGAACACTTATAATCGACGTTTAATACATCGCCAGTGGTGTGATCAGTAAAGTCATCAACAACATAACCATTTTTCAGACGGTCGAAACCATTTTCATCATAGGTCTTAGTATTATCTGCTTGAGACTCAAGCATAGACAATGATGTATAGTATTCAACGTGAGTCAATCTCTGCTCAATATCACCAATGTCCTTCATTGTATAACGTCTGAGAACTTCTGGAGTAATCAGAATATCTCTTTCAGGATCAAAGACGTATGGTTTGTATTCAATAGTCGCTAAAAGCATTGAATTTTGAACGTCTGCTGGTGGAATCAAGTAGTAACCAGAAACACCCTTAGCAATTCTAAGTGCTCCATCATGTGATAAGAATAGTTTGTCAATTCTAGGAAGATACCAAGCATAGTCTGCACGGAATGAAGAATTGACTTGCATGATATCGAAGATTGTTGATCCAGTATTATCAAATACTCTGGATACAAAATCAAACGTAGTACAATTTACAAAGTATGGAGCACTGATTGTGCCTGATCCATTTCTTAAGTTCTTAATACCAGGACGGAAATCGATTTGATCTCTAATAAACTTAATAGAACCATCTAATTTATAGTTAGGAATCTCTTTGAAATTAATTCCACTATAAGATTGTGATGAGAAGTAATCACCAGAAGATGCATGTGCGAAATAATCAAAGATTACCAGCAGTCTTCTTGTCGGAGGTACAGCAGTACTTAATCTTCTTAATCGTGAAACATCATAGTAATTAGTTTTCTGTCCCGCTTCAAGTTCAAATTGATTTGTAACTACTTTACTACCAGCAAAAATTGAAGAATCCGAGTCATCAATAATACCAGTAATATCTTCATTAGCAGAATTGAAACCATTAATAGTTTCACCCTGAACGAATGGAATGTCATTTAGTCCAACATAGTACAACTTCAAATCTGCATTAGAGAATGAAATTACACGACCTCTAGCACCAGAAGTCTTACCAATAATTAATGTTCCACCTGCAAAGAAGACTGATTCAGTTAAAACTACATATGGTGCCGACGCATCATTCTCATCATACGATTCATATACTGCATGAACTCTATATACATCTTGAATACCAAACGAGAGATCTTCATCTTCAACTCTGGTTCCGTATAGAGCACTAAATGTAAGTCCTGTAGGTTGTTCTACTAAGTCTTCTACTGTTTTGAATACTTTTAATGCCTGCATCTTAGAAGCAGTCTTCAGTTTCTTAGAAACAGTGTTCTTAGAAACCAATGCGGTCAGAGTGACTGTTGCAACTGAACCTAATCCACTAACCGTAAATGATTGATTATTAGCACCAAAAGAAGCAGTTAGATTTGCAGCATCTACCTCAGCATCAATATCAATATTTTGACCATTACTATATGTGCCAGAACCACCATTACTAACGACAGTTAAGACATAATTATCAGAAGATAATGCTGCGAAAGATTCGGTTTCAGGAACAGTAAAGGTAATAGAACCAGTGGTTACTGTTTTTGAAGAGAAGTTTCTATATACAAAGAATGATTCATCATCAAGAGACTTCATAGTATCTTCTGGAAGATCGAATGAAAGTTCTCCATTCTGATAATCTTTTTGGAAGATAAACGGACGCAATCTAATTAGTTCGCTATATTCTCCATCAGTTACTGTACCATTCAACAGACTGCCATCAATTTTTGCAGTTTGCTCTGCAAAATCAAAGATTTCATTTCCAGCACTAACTGTAGATTTCTTATTAGCTGCTGTTGTTGCAATAGCAGTAGGATCAACTCTTAAAATGCGATGAGTATTTACTCCCTCAAAATCAGAAATTGTTGGAGTAACAACGTCTCCAGGACGAAGATCTTTTTCAAACCTAGTTCTGAAACCAGTAATTTCATCATCTGTTGTATCATCAATATCAACTGTAGATGCCTCAACAGGTCGAGAGTCATTCAGAATAAAATTAGAACCAAAGATAATATTACTGCCACTATCCTTACCAAAGCACGATCTAGTATCACTTAACTGATAAGACCATGCTGCTTCAAGAGTACCAACTGTTCTTCCATTTACTTCTAGAATTTCACTATTAATGAATACTCCATTGACCTGCTCAAGATAAATGTAGTGACTACCATTTCCAGTATCAGCAATGTAACCAGCTGCTCCAGATGTTTTACCTACAATTCTAGTTCCTGCTGTATATGGTGTTACAGCATTAGCAATGTTCAGAACGGTGAACATCTGAACATCAAATACCCATAGATCATAAACACCACCAGTTATATTAGGACTAATTCCAAATGGTGACGTTGCAGCAAGAGCAGTAGAAGACTTCTGTAACTGAACAGTTCTACATCTACCAATTCTATTAGCACCTGCCTTTACTGATGATGTTGCATTCGCAGCATAATCATCATAAAGATCTAGAATCTGATATGCGTCTGTTACTCCATCACCAGAAACTTCTGGCCAACCATAAACATCATAAACTTTCAGGAAATTGCCAAGGTTAAAGTTGATAATTCCATTTTGACGAGTATCGAAATCCCTTGGTTTATCAACATCAATGTATTGAGGTGTAATAAACTCTGTTCTATAACCCCTAACATATGCAGTTCCAGGAGAAACTTCTAATGCTACCTTAGAATCTGTAGCAAGGTTTCCATTACTAGAAGTCTGGTTCGCACTATACACACCATTATTAAATCCGTCATTGAGATGCTCGCGAGGAGTTACATCAAAAGTATCAATGACATAATCGCCAGACTCTTCATAAGTCCTACGAGCCATCGACTTCTCAAGTTCGCTATATGCTGTTCTCTCAACAAAACTTTCTACATTACTGTTATTGATCCTGAGAAGTTCAATAAAGTTTTTATCTGCCTCATCAGTAATTAATCGTTTTACAAACTGAGTACCAATTTTAAATCTATGGGCACCAGGTGCAGAATAATTTGATGTTCCAGCAGCATTATCATTCAAAGATTCATCATCTTCGGGGGTGATAATAGATTCTAAAATTTCTAAACCAATTCTATAAGAAGGGTTAGTATCATATTGATTCAGAATCAAATAACTAGAAGGTACATTAACAAAATGACCTCTAATGAAATAAACACCATCGCTAATGTATGCTGTCGATCCGACTGCAGTTGCATTAACAGGCAACAATTGAGCAAATGGAGTGCCAATTTCAATCAGCGTCGTACCAAAAGTAATTTCCTTACTTGCAATCAACTGTTCATTGATTTGGAAAGTATTCAATGCAGATTCGGAAGTTGTATCCCCAGAATCAATATACTTTACATATAGTGTGACATATCCCCTCTCAGATTCAGAGGCAGAGATGCTATACAATACTTTTGCCTTAACACCTGTCGTCAAACCCTCAATGATAGTACCAGTCAATTGAGTTCTGTATGTCTCAACATCACTACCAAGAAAAGATTCTTGCAGCAAAATTGCCTGTACATTTAAGTCATATCCCACTTGTCCAGGGATGACCATAGCACCATCTTTAAATAGATGAGAACCAACCGATTCGACTTGATTTTGCAGAATACTCTGCATTGTGCTAAGTTCCCTCGCCTGAATTGGAAATCCAGGGCGGAACAGAACTCGATAAAAATTCCTATCCTTATCGAAGTCGTCGTAATAAGGTGTAACGTTTAGATTGGTATTTTGTGCCATTAGAATTCGATGACGATTTTAATATCTTCTACCTGGTCGTTTGCACGACTAATTGATCTTCTATTATCTATATAAACAACATTACCACTGTTGGATTCAATCTCGGGTTTTGCATAACCGTTATTGAATCTCATACCCAAATCATATTCAGTGTTGTTAATAGTCCTAGAAGCGGTATTTGGAATTGCTGGAAAATTCACATCTGGTTGTCCAGCAGCACCAGATGTTGCTCCACTGATAACATTTGATCCATCAAACTCGTTCTGAGTACCAGTAACTTCTGGGAAAATACCATCAATAGCATTCTGATAATACTTCAGAAGTTTAGTGGTGGGATTCCAAGAAATTACACGACCACGAGCAGTGACGGTTTGACCACCTACTGTACGAGATTGAGTGATAATTTCATCAGGAACATAATTACCTTGGAACGTAGGAGAGAATATCACTGCCTTTGCAGCAGAAACAGTCAAATCAGAAATTAATTCTGCCGTACCAAATTTTAATGGATTAGTAATCAAACCAATACGACGGTAATCATTATCAATTGGGAAGTCTCCAGCACCTTCATCATATGAAAGTTTGGCATTGATCATGACACGGAATGCGCCAATCTCAACAACTGCAACGGCACCATGACCACCTGGAGGAGGAATGATGACATCAACTTGACCACCCGCACCAGTACCGATACCAGTGATGGAATCAATACTAATTTTACCGAAGGTATAACTAGTACCACCAGATGTAACAGTGGCAGAAATAATTTTACCACCATCTACAACGATAGAAACACGACCACCCACACCATCGCCATTAATAGCAACATTATCGTATGTGCCATTATTATATCCAGATCCTGAAGCATTAATAACTACAGTATCAATTTCACCAGCGACTGCGTTTGTCTTCACCGCATCATTGGTGAAAACTGGCATATACTCGTTAGAGAAGAATTTAAGAACCGATGCTACGGGAATAGTGTACATATACTTCCAACGATATCCATCACCAGTAGTAATGATAGATGTGGAAGTTCCTGTAGGTTCTACAGTAGAGGGTTTTCCGTTAGGATCTGAAGGTGACGTGCCATTGTAAATACACTTATATACTTGATATTGTGAATTTACAACATAGAAGTCTGAGTCATATAGTTTTGTAGCACCAGACGCAGCAGTTTTACTTGGAGAATAATCATGACGATACATGTCATAAGTAAAACCCAATCCACCTGTAGTTTGTTCAGGTGAAACCCAATCAATACGACGAACAACTTGAACCGTATCCGCAGCAAGAACTCTTTTTAAAGAGATCATATCATCATATGATGCTGCAAATTCACTAAAAGAATCTACTGCTTGCGGGGGCGAGTTTTCGTTGTCCCAACTTTGAGGTCTTCCGATAAACAGATACAGTCGATCCCGATTAGCACCTGCCAGCGAATCGCTTTGAGTTGCGTCAGGACCTTCCAGTGCCTTAATGAATTTTTTCGCAGAAAAAATCCTAAATTGATCAGTTAATAGAGCTGCCATATCCTACGGGATTATTGTCCTCTTGTTTATTTATGTGTATTACGAACGAACGATAGTTGAGTATTCAATTCTCTTTATTCTATATGATGCGCCAGCGTTTCCATTAACCTTTTCTCCGCCAAGAATTGCGTATGCAACTGCACCCGATCCAGTACTATCTCCACCAGCATTGGTAAATGTGACTGTCGGATGAGTGTTGTAAGTTCCATCGACAGTTTGCTCAATTCCATAACCACCATTAGTTATAGTTAAAGACTCAACCTGGTCACCAGCACTTGTCATATTAACAGTTGCTGTTGCGGCAATGTCTCCAATATTTTCAATTGCCACTGTTGGTGTTCCTGTATAGTTTGTACCCGCATCCTGAACAAAGAAATCAACGATAGTTCCCTTTTCAGAGAACTCATACAAGTACCCGCTAATACCAACATTGATATTAGTAGTATTAAATCTGACAATATCTTTGACTTGTAACAAACCAGTTACAGAGTTCCAAGAAACAACCGTCCCCTGTACCCCAGAAATATCACCAGTTACAACTTCATTCACACTATAGTTTTGACCATTACCACTTTCTAAGTATATATTGGCGATAGAAATATGCTCTACACCTTCACTCAATCCACCAGCAGAAGAAACTGTGGCGTACTTGAATGGGATAGAAGCATCTTTAACATTGTCACCAACTTGGAATAATGTAGTGTTTTGACCACCTTGAGTTTCCTCAATGCCATAAAGAGAGTCGTAAATACCACCATCAAGATTGATTTGACTTTCATAATCAGTTCCTGTATTTACAAGATCTGGGATACCATCGCCAGCACCATCTTGTTCATCATCATCTTGGAATGCTCTATCTACTAAAGTGGAGATAGGATTTGTCAGTAATGAAATGGTGCTTCCCGTAACAGTTTCGATAACATGAGGTTGGAATGCACTAGTAGTACTATTTGAAACTCCAGCATCAAATTGAACAATAGCATCTTCAGTAGAAGGAATGCCACCGTCAATAAATGCTAATTCATCAACCTCAAATGTAACGAGAAGTTCTCTTGTATTTGGATTCCAGTCATAAACTTTTGCAATCTTATTGTTAGCATTTTCAATTCTACGAATTACTCTGTCGCCAACATTAAAATCATAAGTTGATACCCCTTGCGAATCATTTTGAGTATCATCAAGAATTACACGTTGATCATAATTGAAATTAACACCTCTAGTTAGACCAGAGAATTTACTTCTAGATTTAGATGTATATGAAACAGTTTCATTATTGACAATAAATGATCCTGATCCAGGATATGCATCTGTGGAACTTACATAAATTTCCGAATCTGATGCAGTAACATCTGCTATAAGACCAGTGAGATAAATTTGGTATGAATTAAATGCTTGGCGAGCACGAGATTTTCTCTTTAAATTAACTAATTTTGTGAAGATGATATTGGGTTGGGATGTATAACCCTTCCCAGATTCAGTAACAGTAATCCCTGTAATTTCACCTTGATTAATATCTGCTACTGCTTTAGCACCAAGACCACCGCCACCAGTAATAAGAATATATGGAGGTTCTTGATAAAACTCTCCAGGATTGACAATATTAATACTAGCAATTTTACCAGCAACATCAATCTCTGCAGCACCTTGGGCACCTTGTCCGCCACCACCACCTTCAAAAATTAGTGTGGGAGGAGTCGCATAATCTCTACCATTATTAAGAAGGGAAAGACCAGTAATTGTCTGAACAATAGCACTTCCTGTGGCACCAGTTCCTTCTCCACCAAGAATTTTTGCTTTTGCAGATCCAAAAAATCCATCCCCCTGTCTGGTCATCTTCACATAAGAAACCTGACCATTCTCATCTAGAACAACCTTGCCCTCTGCACCAGTTGGAAACTGAGATACAAGATCAGGAACAACATCATTCTCAAATAAAGGAGCACTGTAAAACTTAGGACCAATAGCATAAGGATAGACAGGATCTCCATTAGAATCCTCTGTCATGAAATATCCATATGTACCATTTGGGTATTCTGGAGTTACTGCAAACTTTCCATTAAATTCATCCAGAGTTCCAACTGAAGAATCATAAATGAAATCTTGTACAAGATCGCCTAAAATATATCCATCTTGAACACTTCTAACACCTCTATTGGAAAGTGCGTATGAGAAAGAATACAAAATTCTTGGTGCATCTGCACGAAGTTCTATTCTCAATTCTCGTGTTGTTGCCGAAGCAAATTGAGATAGGTACTGACTATAAGTAACGCTACTACCATCAATTACATAGGTTACACCGAGACCATAAACATAACTGACATCTCCAATATTGGAATTATCTCCTGTAGAATGCCAAGAATCTTCAGTTTCTGAGATAAGGAATGTGTCAGAATCTACACTAGCGTCATCACAATTAAAGATGTAAGTCTTACCTCGTTTTAAATTTAAGAAAGATGGACGAGATCCATCAAATAGATATTCATTATTTGATACTGTTACTGCATATGTAACAGTACTTGCTGTAATTACTTCTGGTCTGGCACCTGCTAATTCGGTAGTAGTTTTTAAACGATAAGAACTTGTCATTCTTACTGCAGAACCACCACTGTTATATCCATAAGGTCCATAGATTGGATATCCATCAAAAGACATACCAATAACTTTGGAATGTCCATCCACATGTCTGGAATAATCAATAGTGGATGCATCATTTGCATCCGACTGATAATAATCCAGAATATAATAATTATTTTGAAGAGGAGTTGTATCACTAGTTGAATCTAAGGTTATATAACCTTCATCACCAGCATACCCTGACATATAACGGTGATATGCACAATGATAGTAGATTCTATTTGTCTCACTACCATTCATAATGAATAGTGGTTGGAACTCGTTCTCGTAATCTGCAGAAGGTGCAGCATCTGCACCTGTACTGTTATAGTACAAAGTTCCCAAATTCAGAGGACCATCTTGGGTCGTACTAAATCTGATAGGATGTCCTATTCCTTCTTGATTAGAAGAATCGACTTGATTGAATGTAATTAAATCATTTGCTCTGACAGTAATATTTTCTGGAGCAAAATAATATTGACCAGGAACAAACGGACCAAAACGAAGTGCATCTTGACCGAAATCAATATAATATACATTTAAACTAATCGGTTCGGCAGAAATAGCAAATGTAAATCCGTTAGATCCTAAACATAAATCCGTGATACTAAAAGTTGCAGTGGGGACTACATCTCTTAAGTATATCCTAATGACATCGCCGTTACCATCTCTGACAACTTTTGAGATTTCACCTCGGGCATTTCCACCAACTTCATCTACAATCCTACCAACTTCAATAGAACCTAAAGTTTCATCAACATTAGTAACAGAAAGAAGTATATTTCCATATTCAACTTTTACATTCCAAGTATATTGCCTAATCTTACCCCATTCAAATACACCATTCAGTAGTTTAAACTCTTCAATCGACTTACTAGATTGATAGTATTTGATATTATTTTCTACTACAGCATCATAGACATCGTTATTCTTAATATACGAATACTTTACGCTATCGATAGAAAATCCTACAGGTGCCCCAGCATCTTGTCCCCACTCAGGGGTGTGTAAAAGACCACCATTTGATAAAATACCTACAACCTTATCATTTTGCTCTTCTCTAGCGGCAGGATTTGGGACATCCTTACCACCACGATAAATGAAAGTTTGATCGAACGTTCTATCTACAAGAGGACCACCACCAGGAGCAGATTCTGATTGAGTCCAAGTTGGTTTAGGATGATTATCTGACTGGATTCTCAACCGATCATTAACACCATCAAAAATGCCTGAAGTTAAAGAATTAGGATGTCTCTGCCAAATTCTGTTAATATCAAAAGAATTAATTACATTTGGAGTTTCCTGTTCGGGAATAATTTGTAATCTTAGTGGATCATAACCTCTTCCTTTTTCCAGAACACGAACGTGTGTGATTCTTCCTGCATCGGCATCAATTATAGGATATAGTAATGCGTCTTCATCTGGAGTCCCACACCCATCAACAGTCAATCTAGGAGGGTCTGATGGATCATATCCAGATCCGCCCTTAATTACTTTTACAGCACGGACACCAAAAATTTCATCGAAGATTGGTTCGATGACAGCGCCAGATCCAGGAACAGTTCTTGCCATTTATCAATTTACAACGTTAATAGTTCCATTCATGAGAGCATGAATAGTGCATTGATAATAAAGTGTTGCAGGGGCGTCCATAGGAACAGTCCAATAGAGAACACTAGTTCCACTACCAGATTGACCAGTTGTGTATGGAGTACCCGATAATCCTTGTGTGCTTTGAATTCTAAATGGGTGTGCTCCACCTTGAACAGAATTGTCAAATGCGTAAGTGAAACCCCTATGCACATAGATTGTGGGATCATTCACCGTGACTGGAAATCCAGGACCAGCGAATGTATAATCACTAGTTCCGCTAGAATTAATTTCCCACCAAGTAATAGGACTATCAACTACAATCCAATCAGTCCCATTATAAAATAATGAATTTCCTTGAGTGATACCAGTTAAGTCAGTATCACTTAACCCAGCAAGAGTTGTGATTCCTGTACCTGTATAGTTAATAGTAACAACATCACCTGTGATAGAGGTGGTAATGTCAGTTCCGCCCGTGAGCGTCAGAGTATCATTTGAAGCATTAGCAGTTGTGGATCCAGTATCAGCAGCAACACTCTCGAATAAGTTTTGAGTAGTTCCACCACCATCTCCACCATCATCTGCAGGTGCCCAATTAGTACCGTTCCATTTCAGAATTTGGTTTGCTGTAGGTGCTACAGTCGTAGTATCTACATCAGCAAGGAGATCGATACTAGAATACTCAGTCACAACTTTCGCTCTAACATCTCCTGCACCACCTGCAGTGATGTTCATATTGACATATGGGTTATCATCACCATCAACGGTGAAAAAGTATCCAGGGTATGTTCCTGATGCAGGAGCATTATTTAAAGCGGTATATTCATTCTTATATTGAATTGTTGTAGGAAAATCTACAACACCTGTCGAACCGTTAAATGTATTGGTGATACTTCCGTTACTAATAGAAACATTACCAGTTCCATTAGGAGCAATAGCAATATTTCCGTTTGAAGCGGAAACGATTGAAAAACCATTAACGTCTAAACTAGCAGTTAGATTCGTATAGTCAGAGGGTAAAAAGGTTGATCCATTGTATCGTAAAACTTGCCCAGAAGCAGGGTTTGTTGTAACGATTGATAGATCACTCCCATTACCCAATGCTGTATATAACTCGTTAAAGTTATCATTGATCTTGTCTCCACCGACCCTTAAGGTATCACCAGTGTTGTCATTGGCGGCGGATCCAAGACCGAGTGTTTGTTTTGCCATTACTCGTAGGGATTTTTAGTTATTTATAGTATCTCTGGGTTAATTATTTCTTCCCCGTATTGAGAAAGATCTGGTGCAGTCCAATCATCAGGAACGCTAGTCTCAACATCAACAATAGGATCTTGATATCCAGACCCAGTAGTACTGAGTTCAACACCAGCAACACCAACTAATGCTCGAATATTAGCATCGAAACCAGAGATAGAATCGAGTCTTACAGTAGGTCTGGATGTGTATCCAGAACCACCAGCGGTGATTTGAACATTCTTAATATAACCAGCGGTGATGTTTGCACTTGCCTGAGCATCTTGACCAAAAACAGATCCGAGATAATCGAATGTGATTAGAGAATTTGAAGACTCAATTAGAGCAACCTCTCTATCCGAAGTCTCACCCTGAATGTCAATGAAATCACCAGGTTCTACTGGTGGTACAACTTCTGCAGCATCAACGTCAGCTTCAGAACCGACGTATGAGAATGCCACAAACGTGGAACCGAAGCGAGGAATTTCTGAGAAGATAATCCTAGAACCAACAATCTCAAAACCAACACCAGGTTCTTGCAGAACACCATTGAGAGAAACAATGATATTATTTTCAGGTCGGATGACACTCGATTGAACACCGTCCGTTAATGTCAGTGAGTAGAATACATCATTACGCTTCAGGTTGAAAGATTGACGTAAAGAGTCAAACTCGAACGAAATATCATCAAGTTGTCTTAACTTACCGATATAGAATCCAGTGAATGATGCACCCAAATCGGGCGATTCTGTGAATTGAATTTGATCGGAGAATGCGGTGAATGCATTTGTAGCACCAGGAGGTTGCAAGACGCCATTGATGAAGATAAGTAGGTGACCAGCGGGATCAGGAAGATACTGCGTACCATTACCAGTAGTAAGTTTAAAGTTGGTTTGAGTGCCATCAAATCCTCTAAACGCTCTCTTAACCCTTGCCTTGAGTTCTTCTTTAGCAACAACTACGGCTCTATATCCATCAATACTCTTAATAGAATCTTTAGAATTAAAGATTCCACGAATATCACTTAGATATAATCTCTTATAGAGTCCGACTAGGCGTATATCCTGTACGAGAGCAGCGGCAGCGCCAACGGTTGTGACTTTAGTGCTGATAGATGCATAACCAACAGGGAAGTTAGCAGATAACCCATAATCACCAACTAGATCACCGTTATTGAATGTACCAACAACTTGACTTATGTAAATGTAGTTATTATCTAAATCAACTTCACTAATAATACCATAGACACTGCTGTCTTGATTACCGTTAGTGACCTTATACAATCTGTTACCGACTGTAAATGCATTCAATCCACTAATAACACTAACTCCGAGACGAATGTAACCTTCAGACGCAATCCTCTGTCCAACCTGAACATCGAGACCAGCATATTGTGAAACATCCAGATACTGTCTGGAAGATTCTGGATAAACAACAGAAGTCTCTTCAAATGTTCCAATGAGAGTTTCAGTATCAACTGTCAGAGTACCACCAGTGTTTGATAGTGTAGCAGCTTGAACTTTATTGAATACTGTTGGTTGTGCAGTTTCACCACTAGTATATCCTTTGAATGGAACATCTTCTTCAAAAGAACCTTTCAGATCGATGATATGAAGTCTGTCTTCAATAGCACTGATTTGTGCAGTTGTGGAGTTTGTTGCACCCACGAGAGTGTCCGTGACTGCCCATGGACCAGCAGTGACTCTAACATCCAGATACTTGAAGTTTGCATCTTCGTAGAATCCATAAACCACACCAGTAACACTAGGAGCACCTTGCTTAGCAACAACCTCATTCATAGTGAATGGACCATCGGTAATATCACCATCGATACGGAATCTCTTATAGACCTGAACTACTTTGCCTTCATTGACACTGATCTTTTCAAGTTCTGCATAATTACCACTTAGGAGTCCGTAGATATAATCAGAATTATTCAATCCACCATCAATACCGACAGGAACATCTCTTGTTCCAAATGTCTTGGCAGGAACACTAATACCATTAACTTGGATTAGGTTTGTGTAGTAAGAATCAGTAGTTAATTGCTGTCTGATAGTATTCAGACCATAACGAATGAACATCTGAATTGTGGATTTTGTGTAGTCAGATGCTTTGGTTGAATCATAGAAACTATAGAATCCTGCATTAGTAGATGGAGATACCAGAGTATTATCAAGGGAATTGCCCATGAATAATTCTAGTAAATCGATTGCAAAATTCTTGATGTTGTATTCAGTATCGGCGTAGAAGATTTCACCACTGACTGCAGTGTATGGATCAAGAGCACCTTTATTGAGTTTTGCACCCCAGAAATATGCACCTGTAGTTCCATCACCAGTCCAACTTGTTGTGCCAGTGGCAGAATTGACAGTAACTGATCCTCTGAGTGTAGAGAAACCACATCCGAAGGTTTTTATGATGTATGCTCTGTTCCATCCGGCGCCGTAAGGAACAGCACCAAATGCATCGCCTGTCATACCACCCTGAGGGATAAACAGAGATCCTGTGGTTCCAGCATTGAGATTGAGATCGAAGAAGATGTTCTGCTCAGAAGCAAGTCCAGGATCAAGAGTTATCTTATATCTGAGGGAACTGGATCCAGCAGACTTAAAGAATATTGAGAATGTATATGTCTGATTAGCATCAATTCCGACAGCACCCGTGTCAAAGGTTTCATTAGAAGTATCAAACTTAACTGAACCTGAGTCAAACGTTTCAAATGCAGTCAGACTGTAATCTCTGAACGTATCATGAACGCCACCATTACTGTTTTGAGCGAAGAATTTCTCTGCAGTAACTGTGCCATCAGGAGCAGCAATACTATTATCTGCAATCAGAAGAGAATCAACACCACCATTAGAATTTGCCTGCCAATTGACTGCAAATGCCTCAGGATTAGTGAAGAAGTTAGTACCAGAAACTTGCCCAGTAATATTAGATGTAATATTCTGTGCTCTAGAAAGAATCTTAACGTTTGTAGGAGTGTCATACCAGTCATAGACAGAACTTACTCCACTAGTAGCGATTGTACCAGTTGCTGTAGAAGGAGCAGTCAGAGTATCTGCTGCTACCCATGCAGTACCAGTGAAAGCACCGACATATAGAGTCTCATCCTCAGCATCCCACTCAAGAACAGTTGCAGTTCCACCACCACTAGAAGTGACTGTTTCGCCAACAATGAAGTTTCCGCTGTTAGCACTCAATGTGATTGTATATGCACTAATAGTACTTGTGGTATCTGTTGTAATTAAATCATGAACAATGTCATCAACTAAATTATCAAGGAAATCATTATATGTCCAAGTACCAGTACCAAATTGTGCTAAGGCAAGTGTAGAAATCTCTTCTTTATAGTAGTTCTTGTTATACAGAAGATTCTTAGCAGCACTTCTTGCTTCATCCTCACCTGGTGCAAGAATTGCAACAGAAATATCTACAAGATCTCTAATTCTATAAACTACTTCATCAATATCTGTAGGACTTTCAGAATCCCTAAACGTTGCTGTTGTAGAATATGTGCCTGCATACTGATCACCAGTTACAGCACTAAACTGATCGTATAGTAGATTTCTAGCTGCTCTTTCACAGAAGATTTTAAGTTGCTCAATAGAATATAAAGTTGCAAGTAGTTCATTCTCAATGTGATTGATAGTGAGATTTGCATTTAAGTAGAGTTCAATAGCAGTAATTGTGCTATAACTTCCACCAGTTTGGAGATCTGAAATAATGCTAAGAATAATAAGTTTAAGATCTCTTTCACAAGTGGTTTGACCGTTAGAACCAGGGAACGTCAATGCACTGAATGGAATGCCGTTCAGATCATAAGTAAATTCTGCTGTGGTTAATCCAGTAATTTCTTCAGCAATAAATGTTCTGTTGAAATACAGTCTATCTGCAGCAATTTGGAAATCCTGATTAGTAGGAGCAATGATGTCATTGACAGTTTCAACTAAAGTATCAATTGCAGTTTGAACGTTAGCACAATTACCAGCATCATTAGTGATACCCCAATCACCAACAATAATTGAGTTGGTATTAACTTCTGTCAGATCTCCTGTAATTGCTTGCTTGGCGTAGAATGCCAGTCGCTCATGTGCATATACAGACTGGAAGACTTGTAATCTGATGTGCTGTAGTACATCATTATTTCCAAGATAGAACTTGGCACCAGTTACAGTATTACGATTTCCTCCTTCTTCGAGGTCATTTGCTAGTGCATCGAGTAGCAGACCTAAGTCAGTCTTACAGCGAAGCGTACCGTCTGTACTACCACCATTGGCATTACGAGGCATATCTTGAGCAAGTTCAGGATATCGCCCAATCATGTCGGCAGCTGCCTTATCAACAATAGGACCACGATTTGCACGAATGAGACCTGCAGCATCTCTGAATCGATACTGAGTATCTAAACCAATTTGATTTGTGTAAATTGTGTCTGATGTACCATCATGATAATCTACATTGAATCCTGTTTCTAGATATTCATCTACAGATGCGCCAATAAATTCAATTGCAGGTTGTACTTTTGTAACTGACGCCAAATGATCTACAGGTGAAACTAGATCGGCATTAGTAAGAGTATCAGTAAGAATATCAATTAAATTGCCAACTGTACTATAAACATCCGCACAATCTCCTGTTGTATAATCCAGTTCAGTGACTGCATTTGCTGCAGCACTTACGAATGTGTGTGCATATTGCTGACCAGCAGGAGATGCTCCAACATTAACAGTAATAGTAGTTGCTGTTGGTGAGGTTACTGCAAGAACTTGATCATAAGCAGTGGTATTACCAGCATCGGGATAAGAAATTTCTCTATCGTTACCGTCATCAGTACAAGTAAATACAATCGATTCTCTTGCTAAAGAAACTCTTGATGATGTTGTTAGTGAATGAGATCCAATCTCCAGTACCAATAAACCAGTTGCGGGGTCGTATGTTGTACCCGTAGCAGGGGTAAATGTTGTCAGTGATGAAGTTGAAGAATCTGTAAGTGTGGTATCAGTTACCTGTGTCAATCCATGAGATCCCGAGACAGTCCAAAGAACATTGTTAATGATATATTGAAGCATATCATTAACCTTTTCATATGCCCATAAGGTTTCAGTAATCTCAGTATCGACATGACTGATAGTGATGGGTACAGATGTTCTATCAACATATAATGCCGAAGCATCCCACATATGATTATTAGAACCATTACGAAGATCTTCTATCAGAGCAGACAAAATATCACGAATATCATCTTCACAATTGACGTTACCACCAGGAATTACTAGTGATGGGTATTGCTGAGTCAGTAGATAAACTGTTTCTTTAGCAACAAAATCTTTATTGACTTCAATCAGATTTGCTGCATCATAGTATCTGTGGGTTTTGCCAGCGAATCCAGCAGGAGCACCTGTAACTTTAGATGTTGCAAAGATTGCATCATTGTTAAACTCTTCACCCTTAGTGAATGACTCAACGCCTGACCAATCCTCAGTATATGTCTGAGCATCAGCACCGTCTAAGTGAAGTAAAAGTTTAGTGGTCGAATCGCCTTGGAAAATTCCTGTAGGTGCAGTGAATGTCTGTGTGTAACGATTGTTAGTTGAAACTCTAACTTCATCAATATGACCACTAAAACCGTCACTAGAAGTTATTGTGGCACCAATTCTAAGTGGTTTTGTAGATCCATAATCACTAGCATCACTATAATCACCACCATCTTGTGTTCCATTCACAAACATCTTAGTTGTAGAACCAGATCTAGAAATCGCAACATGATACCAGGTATCTGCGACTAGACTTGCTGTACCAGTGATTGTGACCGAACCATTGACCAAATACTTAATGTTTGAACCATCCAGATACAGATAAGGAGAAACTTCAGTTCCAGCAGTTCTAAAATCTAGAATTGCTTTAGCGCCAGTAACATTAGCAGGACGAATCCAACACTCAATTGTAAGTGCATTTGTACCAAAACCAAATTCAGTTGAAGTTGGAATGGAAAGATAATCGGTAGTTCCACTTGCTAATAGCAATGATGCAGTTCCAAACTGCTTTTGTGCTGTATCTAATTGAGCACTATTATTAAATGTTGCTGTATGGTAATCAGCACCAGTAGATTGACATCTACCAACTTTACCAAGGAACAAAGTACTCTTTGCTTGATTATAACCAACAACCTCTGCTTTAGTATCAGTGGATTTAATAACTTGACCTGCAGCAAAGAATCCTGTGCCGATGCGATCCTTCAAAGTAAGTTTCCTTACTACACCACCTTCATTTGGTGTAAATTCACCACTATTGTTACCATATTCTACTTTGTAATTACGAATAAACTCATCTTGTTGGATGTCACCACTTGCATTATCGTAAGGAATCACATAATTATTAATAAGTTCATTTGAAGGGAACTTAAGATCATATGCTGTATCTTTATCATCAAAATCAACAATGCTTACTTGTGATTTAGAAATATCATCAAGAACGATGTTTGGATATGTCTGAGATGCAATTCTGTTGAACAGGAGACCAAAGAACGAAGATCCATCAGAAATATTAACTTGTCCAATAGATTCGTTAGTAGTAGGATCTACATACACTGCCGTCGATGTGACACGAGCAACAACACCAGAAGATGCACCAATGATAATATCATTCAATTGAATGTCATATAGACCAGGTGTTGATTGATATGTACCAGCAGTCTTACTTAAAGTAAGATCATTCGTGATGGTAATAGTAGTGCTATAGATGGGAATATCTTCTTGTTGTGCAACCGCATTAGTACCATTTACTCCTCTAGTTACAGTAATACTAGTAGATTCAGAACCCTGAATGATATTAGTAATGGTAAAGATTTCGGATCCTATTTGATAATCACTGCCAGAAACCAAAGTTCCATCTGCAATGGGTGAATCCGTAGCAGAAGTTGCATCAATAACCTCAAAAGTAGTTGTTGCTGCACCAATGGTATAACGTAGTCTAGCTAAAGGTGTTTCTTGACCTCTCTGTAAGTTGATTTGCTCAACTCTAGCAGTATCTCCATCTAAATTAGTAACAGTCTCATTAAAAGCAAACAATCCAATATTACTAATACTATTATTCTGCTGAAGATTGCCAGAGAATCCTGTCGCACCAACGGTGCAAAGTTCATTAATGATAAATGTTCCTTCAGTAACAAATCCTTGAATAACTTGTCCAATAACATTAGTGACCGTCAAACGTGCTGTCGAAGAGATGCCGATAAGTGTATTTCCGACATTAGGGAAAATACCACTAGTATTGATGAATGTAAATGCTACGATAGAAATTGGATCTACTGAAATATTTACATACTTCACGCTAGCAGGGGGTTGTGGAGGTTCGCTAAAGACAATAGACTCACCCTGAATCTCAAATGATGTATTAGGAGTTTGAGCAACTCCATTGAGAATAATCATCAACTGATTCGAGTTGGCAACAACATTGATTCCATCGACAGTCAATGGGAATGCAATTCGTTCGCCATCAAACAGACTTGAAATATCATCGATACGTTGAACAACAGATGTCAAAATATTCTCAGAGGAAGTCAGTCTCTTCTGACGGAAAAGAACCTCAGTATTATTAAACTCACTATAAATTGGTTCTACCAGAGCAAAACTTTGAATGTTAGGAACAACCGATTGTCTTGTAAGTTCGACAGATTTTGTTAATTGGAAATCAATACCTTTGTTTGGAACAAAACCCTTTTCAATGAGGTTCAATTCACCAAAGACTTTGAACGAAGCGGGATGAACGTTCTTGATTAGAATATCTTTCCAATCATCAATAGAAACAGAAGACTTAACTGCATATGAGAAGTCCTGATAATAGTAGGAGTCTTGAATCTTCTGAATGATTTCCGAAGGCTTACCAACGTCATCAATAAACTGACCTGTGGTTTTAGTGATAGAACCAATATCAAGAACACCCTTTGCAATCTTAAGATCGCTGATGATACCAGAGGATTTGGAAATCACACCAGTAATCTTAGAGTTGGCAGTGAAATCTCCAACATAATTAACAATTTTAAGAACCCTAGGTCCAACTTGCCAACCATTATTAGTAGAGACATAACCAGTAGCAGTTGCAGTCTCAAATGCATCACCTTGATAAACCAACTCACCTTCAAGGAAAGTTGAAGTAATGACGTTTGCAGTTGCTGAAGCACCGAAAGATTCTGTCAAGAGTGATTGTCTTCCAGTTCCTGCATTGGCAAACGTGAGTGAGTCGCCAAGTTCTGCGTTAGCAGCAGTAATTGATGTTGAGGCGATTGATGGTATTCTTGGTGCTGGATTGACAGGATCTGGTGCTGAGTTGGTAGTTGTCATTCCTCCTTTCGGCACAGGTGCATCGGTCTTTACCAAAGGCG
>Ga0187219_1000225_pt1 | contig 26007 bp, 19 predicted proteins | sample 13SPOviralmetaG_FD_130162 | JGI IMG/M metagenome (GOLD analysis project Ga0187219, IMG submission 130162) | Marine viral communities from the oligotrophic San Pedro Time Series (SPOT) site, San Pedro Channel, CA, USA - 13 SPOT_SRF_2010-07-21... | ecosystem: Environmental > Aquatic > Marine >... | reverse complement strand
CGCTCACATTACCTAGAAGCTTATTGTCACTTACTTGTTGTATCTTACCAAGAGCAACCGTATTAGCACCATCTTGAAAGCCGTTAACTTTTTGTTGTAAAGCGTCTAATCCAGCTTCCTCTGTACTAATTTTTGCTATAATACCATTCGTCTTCTTCCTCCAACTAGAAAGTGTATCGCTAAGTTCTACACCATTGGTGGTAAAGTTGTCAAAATTTATAGAGTCCATGTTGCTATTTATCTAATATTAATGTGTTAAGTATTTCTTTCAGCTCGTCAATTTCAGCCTTTAAGTATTGAATTTCTTCTTCTTGAGATTGGTGTTTTTGACTATTTTTCTTTGCTATTATTCTTGCATTATAAACCGACTCATCTTTATTAATAAGTACTCCCAGGCCTTTTCTTATAAACTTACTTTCCATTATAGAGATGCAATAATTCTAAGGTTTTTAATTTCAGGAACGTATGCCAAGTTCGATGATCTAAATAGAATCTTAATAGCAACTTGATCAAATTCTTCAGAGACTGAACCTGTGTAATGCACTTCACCAAATTGATAGTTAGAACTTACTGGAACTTCACCATCTGTTTCAATCTTAGTCCACGGAATAGCGTCGAAAGAATTAGCAGATGTTTTATTACCAAACCTAGCATAAACTTCAATCGCTGTTGATTCATCTGGGCGAACACCATCAAAGTAAATATCAACTTGATCAGAAGGATTTTCAAGTTTAACGCTCTTTGTGACATATCTTGCAGCGCATTGGCCGTCATCTTCTGTTGTTTCAAACTCGTTTGAATCGTTAACAATATTATCAAATGTAACAAGGGAAAGACGATCTAGATCAACAATTGGTGAAAGTCTAGAATCAGTTGTAGTAAGCTCCGCTTGAAGTTTTAGCTGATCTGCACCAGACTTATCATGACCACTATCTTTGTCATGAGTAACACGATCGCCTGCGTAAACCAATTCTCCAGGAAATGCTGTGTATGCTTTAGTTTCAGCAGTATTTAATGTGTAATCAACACTTACTTCTGGAAGAAGCATATCTTGAATAATAGGAAGATACGCAGAAGCTTTCCAAACATCTTTTTCGGCAGTTGCCGCAGCGGTTGAAGTAGGAAGAAGAGTTTGCTCTGGATCTCCTAGTGATCCTAAAGTTATTGCGGTTCCTCCTGCACTTGTACTTAGTTGTATTAATCGACTATGTGAAACTTCATTCCCAAGGGAATCAACGGTTTTCGCATGGTATTCGGTTCCCGACTGTAAATTTGTAATCGCAGATTGGCTGCCGTTCTTTTTATATGTGAACTTTTGTCCATTAACTGCTTCAATAACATTGTCTGGAAGAATAATTCTATTATTAGTAGTGTCAACACCTGCTGCGCTATTCACAATACTAATTTCACTAGGAGCGGCAATAGTAACAGTAATCGTCCCGCTTCCGTAACCAGCGCCGTTTGTTACAACTTCAATATAGTCAATGACTCCTCCTTTTTTAACAAAGGCTTTAGCAGTTGCTTGTGTTGTAGCACCACCTCCCGAAAGAGTTACTGCTGGAGGACCACCAAGATAACCAGAACCTCCGTTAGTAACATTAATGTATGTGACTTGCCCTCTTTGTGGTGAAAGTCCGGTGAATACTCCTATCTGATCGGTTTGGTTTCCCCCGCTGTTTACTGACGGGATTTTAAAATCAGCCCTGTTTAGTGTAAACTTAAGATCTTTATTTTGATCAGGTGTCCATGTTGATGCGTTCTGACTCTTAAGAAGAACACCCATATTGACATTCTTATTAATAGTTTCAGCATTTTGTCCAGACGGAACTACATTAGTTTCACCAACTTCAGCATGCCATACTCGGTATCTTGCGCTGTTCGATATTAGAACAATAGCATATTCAACACCAGGTTGTAGGTAAACTGGAGTATCAAACATAAACTTGGTTTCTGCGCTGGCGTCGGTCGGCGAGGTATTGACGGCACCAGGAAGTTTAGTTACCCGTGAGAATGGAATTGTCTTTTGTGTAGGAATACCATTCTCAACAGAAACAATGCTAAGCTCAACAGGAAGATTTGGGTCTATCGCTTGGAAGAAAATATCAACTGAAGAAAGGAAAATACCAGTAGGCTCATTTCCAATCATGAATGTCTGTGCGACAGGATCCCTACGAACAACACGCTCACTTATAAGAACATTTCTTCTTTCTTGAAGCCGTGTTCTTTCGAAGACGAGTTGACGTGTTGAAAGAATTGTTTGTTGACGGGTTTCCAATAATCCTTTAGCATGATAAGTACTTTCAGCAGCGGTAAGTTCTAAAACTCTGTTATTGGTTGAACTGTCGGTAAGTCTAACTTGTCGTGAACCTGTGCGGAACCTAAGACTATCGTTATTAGGAATAACAAACCAACCATCAACTTCACCAGCATTGTTTGAAACAATAGTGCCATTCGTTCCAGTAATACTAGTCTCACCTGCCGGAGCCGGAGTACCGTAGAGTCCCTCGTATCTTATAACAGTTTCACTCTGCTGCTGTGTGATAGCAGTGGTTGGGGCTCCAGTACCACCTCCGAATTGAACAAATGCGCCACTATCAGTAGCGTATGAAGTAATGTTAACATCATCAAAATAAAGGAAGAAAGTAGTATTCGGCTTAAGCATACTTGCTTTAAAGTGAACCTTACGAGAACGAATGAATGGAACGAACGTGACATTTAAGACTCTATCGTCGATCACTTCTCTTTGGAAGTTTTCTACAAGAGATGTTTGAATACCTTCACGAAGTTCTCTACGGAATGTTCTGCGTAGAGCACGTCGCTGAGAGAGACGCTCATCTTCACTAAACGTGTCAGTTATTCCCCTACCACGAGGGTTCGGTGACCATTCACTTTCCCATTCATTCCATTCTGTACCTAATATGTTTGGATTGTTTGCAATCTGTTGCATAATAGCACTATTATCACCGTCAATATTTGTGACAATTTCAGGAGCATTAGTAACATCTTTCCACTCATCACTAGATGGTGAAAGTTCAAGGTTACCACTCCAAGTTGCAACATCATAAGGATTAACACTAATGTGATCTGAGGCATATGGTTGATCAACTAATACCTTTTCAATAAAGTCAAGTGTAAGAGAATTTTTACGTTTTCCAGAGTGTACTGTGAACGAATTTCCAGGCTCACCAGGATTCCATGAACTAAAATTGTTAGTAGCAGCTGTCTGCATTCCCGTGTTCGTATAAACATAGCTCCAACGAGCATTATCAGAAAGATACATTGGTCGTGCTGTAAAGTTATCACGATCAATTGCAGCGCGATAACCAGGACTATTAGTATCTCCAACGCCGTGTCCTCTAAATGCATCAGTAATAATACCGCCTTTAAATCTTGGAAAACCGTCACCATCGTTAATTTGTGTTTCAGTAGCTTCAGATTCTAATTGTGATAATGCTGTATAATATTCAAGATTGTGAATACGCTGTTCAAGATCACCGATATCACGCATTGTATATCTACGATTATTGGCTACTTCAATAACCAAATCATTAAGGGAATATAAATATCCTGGCTTATTAATTCTGTAAAGTATTAAAGAGTCCGAAGGTATTTGTGGAAATACCGGACTTTCAGATGCATTACCTTTTACATATTTAAGTTCTCCTAGTTGAGATAAAGCTATAATATCCTTCCTTGCTTTATAGTAAGTAAATGCAACATTAGCAACTGAATTCGGTTTAGTATTTGTTTCTTCACCAGCAAGTTGAATTGATTGCCTAAAGTCTAAACAATTTGATAATTTAAGATCTTCATATTGTGGAATATCTTCCAAATCAACTAATGCTCCTCCAGCGGTTTTATATGAGTTTGCCGCAAATACTCCTGCTGTTGTATGATTATAATAACTAAATATGATCTCAAGCTTATTAGATCTTAAATTTAATGATCCTTTATAAACAATTTGTGAAAGACCATAATGTGTATCAGTTTGTCCACTAAATAATTCAAAATCAGAAAGAGGTAAAGTAATTTGAGTACTTGGGCTGGCAGCCGGGTCCCCGTGTTTTATACTCGTAATACTATATGCATCTACTTTATTTAAAGTGATAATATCACCATGGCCTAATGTCCGGTTTACCCCGCCATTTGTAAATGTTTCTGTAGCTTGTGTTTTAACACCGAGTGGCATTTGTTCTTCAACAGGAGCAAACACAACAATAAGATCACTACTTGAAGGAGCAGTTCCATCCGCGCGCCTAAGTTTAATTGTAGCAACCTGAAGACCCGAAACCGTTGCAATCGTAACATCCTTTGCAAATGTTTCACCTGCTGCGCTATCAGTTCCAGCATTAGCCTGAACAACTACGTAATCATCTGGATCTGTGCTTATAAAACCGTTACCACTAGCAGCAGTAATTTTAATAACCCCGGCCGAGACCATTTCCAAGTTTGGTGACTGAGCAGACGGGGTCGTTGTTGAAAAGCGCTTCTGAACAATACGTTTTGCATCTGAAATATTAATAGATTTTACATCATAGCCTCCAAGAGGGTATACCATACGAGAAGCGTTTTCAGCAGTATCTTTAAGTTCAAACCCGCTGCTATTTTGTAAAACTGTATGTTCATCGGGTGTAGCAGTAGCAGGATTTAGAATAAGAGCTTTTGCTTGGCTAAGTTTTTTACCACTCAACAATTGTATATCATAGATATAAAGTCTTTTAGAAGCTTCTGTTTTATCTGGTGTTTCATCTCCTGCCGGATTTGGAGCACTGTTAAAATTAGTATTTTCAATTGCATGAATTCTACAAGTGCCAACTTGATTGTTAGCAGAAGTAGAAGTGGAAGAGGAAAAAAGTTTGTATTGTTTATTCGGAGCAAATTCAAAAGCACTAATATCAGCAATTGCTATTTCTTTAGTGCCATTAGTATCGCTTCGAGTAAGTGATCCTTCAATAAATTGTCCACGATTAACTGACAACTTATAATTAGCTTCAGTTCCTTCATCGGAAGATTCTCTTCCTTTATCACAAACAACATCCTGCTTATCTTCAAGCTCTACACGATAACCTTGGACATATGCAACTCCGGGTTCAACACCTATAATAAATCTTTTCTTACCTTCGGCCGTAGCGGTACTATTGGTAAGATCTAAAAGCGGTGTACCTCCCGAATTTGTAATTTCGGCGGCTGTATATCTACCACGGTTACCAGCAGAATTTAAGTATTCGCGAACTTCGTTCTTAAATGGATTGATGACATATGAACCACTTTCTTCTTGTGTTCTTTCTGCAAGTGCTTTACCAAGCTCACTATATTCAGTACGAGCAGGGTTTAGAACTCTATCTTCCTTAATATCAAGAAGTTGAATACGTTGCTGGCCAGATAAAACATTTGTATTGGTAGAAGGAATAAACTTAAGACTAAGCGAAATCTTATAACGATCTGCACCAGGTGCATTTGCGTTAGGTTCACCATTTGAGTTATCATTAAGCGAAGTATCTGTTGTACTTTCTACTATTGTCTCTGTTATATCAAAAACAGCATTTCCAGTTAACTTAGAAATAACACCACTATTTACACTCTTAGCAAAAAATGCTTCTGTCGCATCAGTATGAACAAAGTGTCCTTTAATAAAAAATACGCCGGCATCTTGGAAAACACCACCGTGAAAACCAGGAGACTCAACAGCTGTAACAACAGTTGCAATTGTATTTCCTGCGGTATATGTATTTCCTCCTATTGTAATATTTGCTTCGCCGGTTGCTAGAGTTATAGAATCGTTATTTGTGATGATTGTCCCTGCACCACCAATTAATTTTATATACAAGCGGTAACCTACTGTATTATCAGTTACTTTAACAACACTAAGAATCTTTGCTCTCCAAGTCCCAGAAGAATTGGTTGCCGTTATTTCTTTCCCCTTTAACGCGGTAAGTTGAGCATCAGTGAGAGAGGTTGAACTGTTTGCCCACGTGATTCCGATACTCTGAATAGACGAATCATAATTAGTGTATCCGTCTAATACACGATCACCGTCTTTAAAAACGTGACGACCAAATTTATCAATCTGATCTTGAATATTAGATTGAAGCTGATTTAGTTCTCTTACTTGAACGCTTCTCCCCGGCCTAAAAAGAATTCTTAGATAATTCTTGTCCTGGCTAAAGTCATCAGAATAAGGAGCCGCAGAGTATGTGGTTATTGCCATAAATCTTATTTATTAGAGTTGTATAATGAGTTTTACCTCTTCAGTCTGAGATGAGTTGCGGGAGAAAGGCTTTCGGTTTTCGTGGAAAATAACTTCTCCGTTAAATTCACCAAAATTAGCAGCACTAGTATCTGTGATTCTAGATCGGTACTCCGGTTGATTAACTGTAAGTACTCCCGCAGAGACTTGACTACCATTAGCACTTGTTCCAATCGAATTGGTAGTGGCTGCCTTTGGTTTAATTGTGTTTATTTCTCCATCTGAATTTTGGTGAAAGTATAGTTTACTAGTAACAGAATCGTAATAATCAAAATAAAATTTAGCATTAGTAGTTTTTTGGTACAAAACCTGTCCTTCAGTCAATGATGGAAAAGAACTTGCAGGATTGCGTAAAGTAATAGATTGAAGAGCATCAAGAGTCCCTGCGGAGGTATCACCAGAATCAGCATTTCTAATAAAGTTTTTCAACAAAGATACTTGTCTAAACTTAAGTGCTGGTGCATCGCTGTCAGTTTCTGTTCCTGCAAAGTCAACGTTAATACCAACAAACCATGCAGGTAATACGTCTATTGCGTTATATCCATATCCAGTAGAAGGAGCTATAGTAGCACTTAATCGTGCTCCGCTTCCGGAGTTACTTTCTGAGGAGCTTTCACCAGAACCAGAACCAGAACCAGAAGAACTACTACCGGTATCGGTAATATGAAAAGTAATAGATTTAATTCTATCACCAACATTTACGTTATTAGCAACAAGACCAGAGGCATCACCACTTGTCCAAAATTCGTAAGATCCAGCTTCATTTGGATTACTATTAGAATCACGAATATCAACACGTTGAATAACACCATTTAGAATAATGGGTTTAAATGTTATAGTGGGAGTTTTTACTTCACCGGTATGATCAACTATAGTTGCTGTAATAGCTGTATTAGAACTATATCCGCTTCCTCCAGAGATAACACCAACGTGAGATAGAAGTCCTGCGGTTTTCTTCTGCATTGATGCGTCAATCGCCGGACTAACATCCACGTTTCTTTTAATTGGAACAAATTGATTTGTTATAAGAGCATCACTTGAATCTAACTTTGCGACCTCGCACCAAACGTATCCTTGAGCTGGAGCTGAATATCCGTAATCACCACCCGAGCTTACCGCAGGTGGTGTGGTCGAACCAATAACTCCAGTAAATCCATTATCTACAGCCGTGTTTGAAAGAACTATCCAAACACTATTTCCGTGTGTTACATAGCATGGATATAAATCATTTGTTGAATAAAACGCATCGTTATCAGCTGAATCATATACTTTATATTTTCTACCTGATGTCCAAGGGTTTTTAGCAATCATCTGTTTTACAGATCCGCCACTAACATCTTTAAGAGTAAAAAGATTATTAATAATATCTTCATCTTCTTGCCTGTTTCCGGCAGGAGCAGGAATAACAAAATTTGTCGAATTTTCAGTAACTGTACCAGAGGTTTGTGCGGGCCATGAGTCTGATTTACCAAGACCTACCGCATATCGGTTATTGCCTCGGTAAGGCCAATTTGATTCGTTTGAGTTGCTAGAACTATTTGCCGTAGAGTCAAACTCGGCATCAGCCGATGCTTTAATGTCATTGACTAAAAGACGTGCTTGGTTTCTACGAAAGTCATCTGTAATAATTGCTGCCATAATTAATTGTTTTCTTAAATGTTATTTATAATATTTATACGAGTGTATTTTTATTCATATACACTTTTTATGCAGTTGTTATTTCAACTGCTGGTTGTGGTGCGTCAACAGTCTCTAATCGACCTGTTACGTATTCTTGTTGATATTCATTAATTAAAAGTGATAGAGGTACCTCAAATAACGTCAGGCCTGACGAAATTCCCTTCCGGAGGTGAGCCAGCTCCGGAGCTGTATCCGTACCTTCCTGTTCAGAGAGGCATGCCGGATCATCCCAGAATCCTCTAGTAAAGTACTGATTAGCATTAATGCTGTTTGACCAATTAGTATTAATAATGTTAAGTATAGCTTGAATTATTACAGTTCGATCAAAGGAAGAATTGTTAGGGTTATTAGGTTCTGAAGATCCATAATAATTTTCAAACACACCATTAATAAATTCTGCAATAGTAGTACTGAGCCATCCTGGTTGATATCTGGGCGTGTGATAACCTTCAGTAGATTGGAAACCTCTCAATTTAGGAGGTCTTAAGTTTTCAAGCCAACTTTCTGTATTATCAACATCACTGGTATATGTTTCTACATCTTCCCAGCGGTTTCTTATCACAGATTCAATAAGAACAGAAACAAAAAATTTCATCCCGGCCGGATGTACCAAACGTTCATATGAATCTATCCACCGCTCAGTGGAAATAGTAGATTTTAATTGATAACTAAAATCTTGCCAAAAGTGAGAGTCTTGAATTTTGTCAATACCCGATAAATTTCCAGACTGTTTAACATAAGCACTTCTTGCTGAATCATATGTTCCTGCCGACAGTTTAAATAAATTATTAGAAGGATAGTAGACCTCAACTATACTATCGAACATTAATTGGAAAAAGACCTCAACACTTTCGGGTGTTCCTTTAACACGGTAATAATGAACTATTCTTTTGTAAAGCGTATTTCTATCAATTACAGATGAGTTAGGAACTACCTTTGCAATCTCCCCCTGAATAGCATTAAGGTATTTTTCACTAGTAAAATCAATATCATTTTCACCGATGGCATGTGCTAGTTCGTATGATGCAAACCCTTCACGATTCAAGTAATCATAGTACTCTTCAATAAAAGAAATCAAATTAGATGCTCCATCCCGAAGAAATTGTGGGATGAGCTCTCTTACTTTAGATTTCTCGTGGTTTTGAGGTCTATAACTGGCAATCGATGTATGCATTAGTATTCTTCGCGTGGTGTTGTAACATATTCACTTGCACCTGATGTACCGCGGACGGCAACCGTGTCAACCGTTGATTCTATTGTCGTATTAAGCAAATCAATCTCAACAATTTGGTTTCTCTTGGGAGCTATATCATTCGATGCTGGTCTAGCAAAGATTGAAATATTTGTTTGAGATGCTAAATCAAAATCGTTAATTTCAATAATACCTGTTGAGCAATCAACTGTTCCGCAATCTCTTTTATCTAAAATTTCAACATTGTCTACATTAACATAATAGCGGTATATGTTTCTAATATTTTCTGTTGAAGATTCTTCATCTTTAAAGAAATATGTAACACCATTAAATACATATCCTGTGGATGTTATTAACGATTTAGTTGGATCTAATGGTTTTTCTAGCTCAAATCCAAAATTTATTGTATAGAGAGCATTATTAGAAGTGGTTGCAATAAAGTCTTTCTTACAAAATATCCTGGCAAATACGCTTAGGATTGAAGGATCTAAATTAGTAACATAATTTAAGAATTGTGAATATCTAAATATTCCTTCGAAGCTTTCAAGGAATTCGCTGCTAAATTCTGTAAGGCCAGATCTAATAAGTGAAGATATACCGTCTGCAGAAAGATTAGTTAGTGTAGAATTGTAATTTGCAAAAATATTAAAATATATAGAGATAAATTCTGGATCAACAAACTTAGGTCGGACCGTTAAGATCCCCTTTGAGTCTAGGATAGGCAATAGCCGGTTTTTTTCATCATCGGTAAGAGTATTTCCCACACCTGGTTTTGCTGAGATAAAGACTCTACCATATTCAGGTGGTTCGTTATCCTCTCCTCCCCAAACTGATACTGTTTCTGCAGTTGAGTTACTACGAACAATAGCCTTGTAATCATCAACCGTAACAGCTCGGTTTTGCGACACAAATTGAAGAGGAGCATTTGCTCTGATACTTTCAATATTTTCCCGTGAACCTCCTCCCGAAGAAGCAGCAATTGATGTTATTGAAGGTTTACTAAAACTATCAAATAAAGAATCTGATGTTGTAAATACTGATAAACCATTTGCAGCGCCAGCGTCTGTAATTAAATATTTAATTGATATAAGAGAGCCCGGTAAAGGCTTTTTACCTACTATTCCATCACCAAAGGAGATTTGATATTTTCCACTTGGATTTTCACTGAGAAAATATACGGCTGTCGTACTGTCTAAACCAGGAAGCTCAGAAAACTGAGTATAAACTTCTTTCTGTGTGCTACTAACAGAATCACCGACTGTTACAACAAGTTTTGATTTATCAATATTTATTTCTGGTATTTCAAACGTAAGGTTAGGAATACTGTCATCAAATATATATTCTTTTGTTTTAATAGCACCCTGAAAAACTGTAAATTCTGTACCTTCCCCAACCGAAGTATTTTCAAAAGTAACAAAGTTATATGTTTGATTATTTAATGTATCAGAAGATGTAAATGCTGTACCTTCCGGTAGAGATGTGATAGCTGCGTTAAGCCCGGTCATCTTAAGAACTACCCCCGCCGCTGAAGAACTTTTAGGTGTATAACCAAGAGTCTTTGCACGGGCTACAACGTTCTTTCTAAGCTGTGCAGAAGAGATGAATGATTCGTTCGCTGCAAGGTGTGCTAATACAGCATTGTAGTGTGTGTTATGTGCAAGAATGTCAAGAAGTATATTAAGACCGGAACCATCATAATCAAAATCCTTAAATGGTCCATCAGTCCTTTTGTAGTATAATTTGATTTCTTCCTTGATCTTATCGAAATCAAGTTCTGCGATATTTAATTGTTTAATTGCCATGGTATTTTAGCGGATTCGATCGAGGTAGAAAGATACCTCGGTATTGGTGTTTGTATTTCTAATTTGGAAAATTAATGTTACAAGAAGGCGGTTATACTCTTCGTCAAGTTCTACTTCTACTTTTGGATTTCTAACACGAGGCTCTTTTCTTCTTATGATTCTTAATATCTCATCCCTAATTGCAGCTGCTGTAAATGAATCTGGATTTTCAAATAAATATCGTGTCACATTAGCACCAAGTTCAGGATGAAATGGACGATCAGTAAAGTTACTTAAGACGAGAATCTTTACGGCCTGCCGAATTGCCTGAACATCTGTGATAGGACGAATATCCTTTGTGTTAGGATGAGGAATAAAATCAAGGGGGATGTCAGCAAAAAGACCAGACTCACTAACCGAAGCGATTGACGGTACCTTCTCGTTAACATTAAAATCTGATCTTAAACCCATATTATTCTATTTATATAAAAATTACACCGTTTACCTCAGGAAGCTTACCTTCTCTCAATATTAACTCTTCGTATAACCGAACACCCTCAACAATATTAACTTCAGGTAGGAAAAGTTTTACATCATCGATTCCAGGGCAGGTTGCTGGATTCACACTAAACAGGCCTAGGCGTTGAACCTCTTCCAAATTGCCTGTTGAGGAATATGATCTCTCAACCTTACTAAAGTTAGCATTAAGCTGAGAAGACTCTTTCATCAACGAAATAAAGTACAACGCATACTCTTCTGGTTTACCACTATAAACCTTATGAGTGTTTGAACCGGCCGGAATATAGCTGTTGAGCTTTGTCTTACGTACTTCATCTGAAATTGCAACAGTAAGAAATTTCTCATTTACAAATCCATTAACGTCTGGTTTTAAATATATATTTTTCATTTAATTACCCTGTGTTATTTTTTCTTCTTTCTAATTCTTTTTTAAGTAGCATTTGAGTATACTGTTTATCGTAGTTACCATTAAATATTGTTGTTAACCACGCCGGAGCGTACTCGGATTTAAGGCCTCCGGGCCCTTTTCCCCAATGTGCTATTGGCGTGGCTTTACTAGGTATTGCAATATCTACGTGGAGATCCCCATTCATATAATCATCATCGGCTCCTACAGAAGTAATACCATTCTTTAGCAGTATTATTATAAAGTCTCTTATAGCAAGAGTGTCCTTATGATTTGGATCTGACTGCACTCTAAGCTGCCGGCCATTTTCATTATATGTGTATATATCAGCGGCATATCCATCGTCATGTCTTTTAGTATTGCCATAGCGATTGACGCCATGTATACCTCCCTTAGCTGCTGGTACTTGTCCACCTGAAAAAATCTCGATAGTGTAATTTGCTTGTTTAGCAGATCTTTTTAATATATTCAAGAGATCAGTTTGAACCGGCCCAGAGCGAGATGCACCCTCAGTAGCTGATATGTTTATAACTCTACCAGGAATATCTTTCTTTGATTTTGGGTCGTATCCTTTAATCGGTGCAACATTATCGGTGACCGGATCACCTTCATTATCATTAGGTACAAGAGCATCTAGAAGTTTCTTTTGAATAATTTCATCGAATGGTGGATCTTGACCCATCATTATTTCTTGTTGTAGTCTTACACCTTCTTTACTGAAGAAATATTTTTTGATAGCAGTAATAAATTCATTATCCATACCACCTACTGTATTGGCGGCTTTTTCAGTCATAGTAGTGCCGAAAAACTCATCAGCAAAACCTGTTTGATTCATTGAGACAATGTCATCAAGATAAAACGAAGAACCCGGAGCCACCAGACTTCCAGGGTAGGCTTCGTTGTAAGTCTTCCATTTATCCGTAATATCGTAGTCAGCAGACGGGAAGTATTCTCCACGTTTCCCGTCTACAAGCATAGAATTCTTTAATTTCTCTTTATAGTAATTAAATCGTGCTTTCCACTGGCGGTAAATATATAGACCCATTGTTACTTGCTGGATATCCCTCCCGAGTTTATCTAAACTTTCCTGCGACATACCACCGCGGGAATTGAGCCCACTATCACCTGGGAGACTATACTTGTCCATGGGATGAACTTTATTATTGAACGCTGTTATGTAAGTTTGCCAATCTTTACTAGCCTTAATTTCTTGGAGGCGTTTTTCCCACTCTGGACCGGTCTTAGATACAGGCTGTTCCGACAACTTGTTTGCTGCCCCGGGGCTTCCTCCTCCCTCCAAGTTTATAAAATCATCAACGCGTTGTTGAACTTCTGGATCAGTATTAGTTATACCTGGAACGCTTGGAGGCGTGAGTGGACTAGTTATACCTGGAACGTCTGGAGGTAAGACTAAATCTGCTCCAGTTCTCCCAAGATTCGGGAACCCCAGAAAGCCCTTATATAGGGGTCCGGTTCCTGCCTTTTTTGCGTCCCGATCCGGATCGAGATCGTAGGGATTTACGGGAACACCAGTATACCGACCACCGCCGGCGCCATTTTCATAAAGCTCTGGCCTTTTCTTTCTATCGTATACCGTTCCAATGCCAGAGCCGTGAAACTTAACTTCACCGCCAAGTCCGTCTCTGAAACTGGCCTCGGGCTGGGAAGAGAATTCTGATCCTCCACCAGCGAACTCAGCTTGACCTCCACCACCAACTCCATCCGTCCGGATCCAGTTTCCATACGCATCTACTTTAGGAACTAATTTTCCATTCTCATCTAGCACTCCCTCCCACTCGATTTCATCAGAGAAGAAAGTCCGACGAGGGCCTTCCTGAGGACCAACCTCAATTTTCCTCCCCCATGAAAATTGAGCATCTTCACTTAAATCCTGCCAATTTTTTTCTAATGCATTGTTTGCATTCTCAATGTCTCTAGGAGTAATACCTGCTGACGCCGCCGCCTTAGTCTGAGCTGTACCCTTTGACTGTGTAGAAGCATACGAACTCTGCTTAGGAGCCTCAATAGCCTTATCAGGTATACTTGGAGTCTCGGGCTTCTTCACCAATTTACCGTCGTCGCCTGTCTTACCTTTCAGGCCAGTCAGAGAACATATGTCAAAATCTGCGATGTTATCAATTATACCATCTACGAATTCATCTACTTCATCAATGGCCTCTCTCCACTCTTCCTTTAAACTACCCTTTATAGCTTCTATCCCTTCCTTTGCAAGATTGTTTAGATCCAAATCAGCGATAGCTTCTATAAAATTTTGTACTTCAATCGCCTTTGGAAACTTGTCCAATAGACCGTCCTTAAACCCCTCGAGCTTTTCTCCCAAATCCAAAAGGCCTGTTGAGTCTATGGCTGACTCTATACCAGCCTTTGCAGCCTTGAGCTTTTTGTTGATGGCTTCCATGTCTAAGCCCGGTATTAAGTCACCTGGAAAACCATCGCACTCTATTATAGAAGCAACAGCAGTAAGTGCTAATGCATCTTCGAAGCTTGGTGTATTATCGATGCCATCGCCAGTCGTATCACCCGGTATTTCTTGAAACAACGTATTAGATGTGAACGTAGGTAATGCGAATGGATAAACGCGTGGTTCGCTTGTAGCTATTACTGTGTCTTCATTATAAACTACTGTGCGGTTGCCGTTGCTTCCAGTTTTAATATAAACTTGATCAAACAAAACGTGGTGTGAAGCGCTAACAGTACTATGAATCCATGCATCTTCTGTACCATATAACGTATCGAATTGTGCCTTTGTTGCAAATGGTGCCCATAAGTTGTATATGAAATCATTTCCGTCAGACGGCACATTAAATGCTGAGTTATCAGTTTGCAATAATCTTTGTTTTGATCCCCATCCGAATAAACGTGGAATATGTGCAGTATCTGTAGTAATAAAGCCCCCACCATTGCTACCATTATAAACTATTTCTTTATATTGGCGAGTTGACAAGTCAAAATAAGATTGTGTATCACCATTTGCCTTGGCGGTTTGATGATCTGTTATTGTAAAAGCGTATCGTGGTGTTCCGTCAATTGATATGTCATAACCGCCTGCAGTGGTATCAGTATTAATACTATCAACACCTGCCTTATAAGCAGCTGCGTTTGCAGTAAAATCAAACTGGTATTTAACGTGGTCTGGTATTTCGGGATATGCAATATTATTACCGAATTGTCGATCAACAGATGGATCAGGTACAACATCGGCCAAAATCCAAATAGCTTCGTTATTACTACCGTAAATTTGCTGTAAAACCCAAACAAAATTGCCAGTACGTACTGCAGTAGGAAAGTTACTAAACTTATCCCAATCTTCTAAGTGTGTTAATACGCTTGAATGAGACCATGTATCAGTATACGTATTACTACCACGCCCTAATACTTCGGCAGAACCTGTAGCACTTAGAATATTCGTTTGATAAGGGTGATTAATTGTCGTTGCCATGTTATTATGCTCCTGTCCCTGTTTTACCGATTGCTACTTTAGTATCTCCTTGTGATGTAGCATCAGCTCCTGTATTTGGTTGTGGATGTACATGTGTTATAAGAGATACATTAGCACCACCAGCGTGAATGTCTCCGCTCACTTGTTGCAAAGGTGTATTTATAGTAATCTTTTCAGTGCAATTAATTTTCATATTATTAGTAGATGACACTAATTTCTGACTTAAACATATATCATAATCGTTGCCCGTTATAACGCTGTCTCTTATACCTCCTACGTTTAATATATCGTCTGCTAATACAACGTTCGTACGTGTTGCACCGACTTGTGTTATTTGATTAACGCCGATTGTTAGCTGTTGGTCATCACCGATATCGATAACTTGTCCGTCTTTTATTTTAAGCAAATCAGTAGTGCCTATATTTAATTCACGCTTACCGCTCAGTTCTGTAATAGCATCACCACCTATTTTTGTGATTGTGTTACCCAGCACGTTAGTAACTATGTCGCCTTCTACGTCAAGCACATAATCACCCCCACACTTAACGTTTACGTCTCTCTCGACGGTTAAATTGCAATTTCCGATTATATACACAGTGTTGTCTTTAGAGTGTATAGTATATCCGTCTCCTACAATGGTTTCTATCTTAGATCCATCGTTTATGATGTCAGATGATGTACCAGAGCGGTGTGTAGTAGATATTCTCTCATAACCAGGCGTATCATCGTATTCAATTATGTGTCCAGACTCAGTTTGTGTGACATTATTGTGTGGATATTGAGGTTGGTAGTATGTTTGTGGGTCAGGTACTGATACACTTTTATCTTCTGGCTTCTCATCATCGGATAGTGTAGATAGTTGTGGTCGTGTAGCAATAGGTATGTCTGTAACTCTTTGTGCTAGTCTGTTTTTGTATACGTCTGATCCAGAATCTGTAGCAGAATTAGGTGTATCCGCTCCAGTTTGTTTAGGATATATTCCATCCGGGTCTTTAAAACCTTCTCCGTCTTGTGTTTGCTGTGTACTTTCCCCGGGCATTGATCCGAGTATCAATGGATCTTGTTCGTTCGCCCCGTCAACAAATGTACCAAACACCCAGCTACCTTGTACGAGTCCGATTGTCTGGCCCACACCTGACGTCGATGCGGACGTAACCGGCATAACTACATTACACCATGGTAGGCTCTTGGTCGGCATTAATGTTTTATCTTCGGTGTGCTTACTAAATATACGTACGCGTACACGATTTAATCGCGATGGATCATGAATGTCTTCTACGACACCAAAAAAGAATTGTGGGTTTGTGATCATAATGTTGTTTCAGGTTGTATCGAATCAGTCTTTGCTATTATTTCCGTCTCGTGTACACCGTCTTGGAACGTATGTATAGTCGAAAATATGAGGTAATTGCCCGATAACATGAGGTCATATAGCTCAGTATCTGACTTTCCAGTATAATTTTTGTAAATAAGTGGATCGGTTGCCTTTGGAAAATGTAATGCAATCGTCTTTCCTGGATTGAGAAATGTATCTCCCATTACTTTAAAACTATGAGAACACGCATCGTAATTAGCAATATACGCACGTGAGATGTGTGATTGCTCTTCGGCGAGCTCATTCATATTCTTTGGTCCATTAAATGCTGAACGATTCACATAATGGTATGCTATATTCGCTTGTGGTATTTTATTTAACGGTGATCCGGCCTCCGATTCACGTTTATTCTTGACAGATTGGCCATATGCTACATCCTTTTTTGATGTACTATGCTCGCTTTTAAGTACTGCCGGCGCGTCAAATATGTGCTTACGATAATTCTTTTTTGCAATATCAATATAACGATTTTCAGATGCAAACGCACCTTTCTTCGCTTGTAACGACGGTGCCAATCCGATATTTGAACTTACTTTTTGCATCTGCGTAGAACGTTCTAGATAGTTGGCGTGCGTATTCGGTGTAGTATCTAGATGGGTTGTATTACGAAAAGTTTTATACACAGGATTCTCATCGCGATCGTTAATATAGCTTAAAGGCGAAAGTTGAACGGCCGCTGAAAGGTCTTGATACAAAAAATATGGTGTGCGATTAATATCTGCAGCAGTACTTACTACTGTCATAGCAGCTCTCAGTGGATTTGAGATGTTTATATTACCGTCAAATTGTGTACCACACTTACCAGATTGCACAAAGTTAGACACATTTAAGTCGTCTTTCATAATTCGCTCGATAATAGATGCGCTACTTCCTGATATCGTTCTCGAAATTGTTTTAAGTGGTGCAATATAAGCGTGCTCTGTGACGGCAACCAAAGTATAAGCCTGAACCTGTGTATCATCAGGATTTCTAGCGTAATCGTTGTATTCCTGAACAATAAATTTGTAAGATAATGTGCGTTCTACATCAAAGGATTTTACAACAATTTCAATAAAAATTGTTTCGTTACCGGTAATGCCAAATTCTTCTAAAAAGTTAGATTGGTCCTGTATACCGATCTCACAAACAAGCGCAGGCGCAAAAAGAGTTTCGTGTATTCTAGTATAAGCAACCATGGAACGTATATCCCGCTGCTGGCCTGAAACGTTTTCAATGATACACTGTGTTAGATCATAGGCAGAATTTGCTAGAGAATTGCCTTTGCCATCAACAATACCTTTATTTGATGTATTACTCATTCAACAATTTTTTAAATTCTCTCGCAAACGATTCGATATATAAAGGATTTACCGTTTTAATCGTTCTTCTTTGGTCGTTTTCCCCGATTGTTTCATCGTATATCGATTCATAATTGGTTGCTTCATGGCCGGCATTGAATTCACTTATTTCTTCGTTAATATTTAACGGATCATAATAATAAGCAGGAGCAAGAGAACCGTCTTTCCAGTACTGCGTAGATGTTAGTGTGTAGTTTCTGTCTAAGATATCATCTGGTATTGTATTAAAAAATGCATTTGGCCTGAATCTTTCCGTAATTGGCCTAAGATCATCAATAAAGGACTTGCGTAGGGAATCCGCCTGTGAAGTACCATCACTAATAAATTGAACACTAAAATCTGAAACAGATGCTGCGGTGTAAAACATGCTAGTCTTTGATAATGCTACATACTTTGTATCATTTGATCCGCCATTACCAAATTGAGCATTAAGGTTAACATCCTCAGAAAACCATGTAACATCACTATTATCTATCCAAATAAGTGACATATTTGGATCATAGTCTACAATCTTAGCAGAAGAAAAAACTCTTTTATTGTTAGATGAAATAGTGTCTATTACTTTACACAGTTTTAAATACGGCAAATATGCTTCGTTTTTAATAGGAATTCCTACTAAAGTAGACCTCCTTCCACTGCTGTCGGCATCTCCAAAAGGGAATCTAAAAGCAGAAATGTTTTTATATTGATTAGCAATATAGTTTTTAATCTCAGAATCGCCTTTCGGCCATGCTGATAGGCCGTCTTTAAGAAAATCATTAGTAATATAAAATGTCCAATAATAATCTGTAGTGCCATATAAGCGGCGTGAAACAGTGTCCGGCCGTTCTGAGTCTAAAATATCAGTGGTTGAATACGTGTAAGTAGATTGTGCTAATCGGTCAATGACATCTACATACCGAAAATAGTCGGTTATTACACTTTGTATACCATTATTTTGTATGCTATACGCGATTTTTGGAAATTGGTTAAAAAACATTTTAATTATTTAATTGTTACTTTTTTTGTTAGCCGCCCTCGTTCATCGCCTTTTTGGCTTCAGCTTGCTTCTCCATCAACTGCTTCCCGACAAAGGACTTCGCCGTTTCACCGATTTGATCAGCCCCCGCATTGGCCTTATTGATTAGCGCATCAAAGGCTTCATCTTGTGCGTTCTCTCTATTACCATCGTTTTCAAGGTTTGTAAACTCATCGCGAGTAAGAATTTTTGTTTCTTGAAATTGAAGAGACATGTCTATTTCATATGGTGATAGGTCTTCCCTTCGATAAGTGTTTGATGATGGGTTTATAACAGTATTTACTCCAGTGAGATAGCAACTGTAAATTTTAGGAATATAATCTAATTCTTTTTGGTCCGGATCAACGAATTTTATTATCCATTTTGGTGGGTAACTAAGCATAAAACTACTACTCTTATTGTATTTTGCTGCATACACATATGTCCTAAATGCCTGCTGTATTTTATCAATCATCTTTACTTCAGCATTAGATTTGCCAATCATTTTAAAATCAAACTGGAAATTTCTGATTGTGTTTCCACTAAATGCACTGTTAGTCCTAGGGTTCATAATTTGCTTATTTGCAAATTCTATATTAGTTGCTAAAGCATCAAACCCACTCTTTTTTGCGGCAATAATGCTCGCACCAATTGCACCTACAGCATCAAATTCCGCTCCTATCATCTCTCCTGTTCTTTCGAGCGCGGAAAACGCGGTATCCACGGAGAGCTCTCCAGTCTCGGCTACTAACTTGGCAAATTCTCCTATTATCCCAACATCAAAGGTGGTATAAGATGCACCATCACCATAAGTAATACCTTGAGGAATTGGAAAAAATATTGATTCCATTGGTTCGTCATCGGGTATGCAGCTAAAATGAATAATAGGCCTTCCGTTATCACCAAGGTTCATTGGAAACCTCATTGTGCCCTCTCCGAAGCCCCTACCAGAAATTTTCGCATCGAGATTTTTATCAGAACCCAGCATATTGCTCGCTGCCTGTTTAAGATAATTTGCCATATAAATAAGTATTTAATGTTATTTATAACAAAACCATGGCTTATTCTGGGCGATATAGAGTAAAGAATCCAAAAAAATATGAGGGTGATTTTAATAAAGTCAAATACAGATCTCTATGGGAAAGGCAGACATTTAAATGGCTCGATAATAATCCAGGCGTAATAGGTTGGTCATCTGAAGAAGTTATTATTCCGTATCGTTGTAAAACCGATGGTAAAGTGCACCGTTATTTTGTAGATTTGTTTATTCGTACAAAGAATGGAAAGATATTTCTAATTGAAATTAAACCTAAAAAACAAACTGTTCCTCCTAAAAAGCCAGGCCGTAAGACTAAAAGATACCTTACAGAGGTATTGACTTACACAAAAAACCAATCTAAATGGGAAGCTGCTACAGCATACGCAAACAAGTATGGTATGACGTTTGAAATATGGCATGAGGATACTTTACGTTCATTTGGTATAAAAATCCTATAAATAGAGTTAGATGGCTACATTTATTAACAGGATTGAAGATAGAGCAACTCTTGCCGGTATTGAAAGAAATACCAAAGAGTCTCTAGATTGGTTTAGAAAGGAAATTCAAAACATTAAAACCGTGCCTAGCCGGAAGAAGTTGTTGTCAGATGAAAATCTCGATTACACAAATAAGCCATTGGTTGGTCGTATGTTTATGTATATCTATGATCCAAAGCATAAGAAAACTCTTCCATACTATGATAGATTTCCTCTAATATTCTTAATCGACAGAGCTGAAGGCGGCTTTTTTGGACTTAATTTGCACTATTTGTCACCTAGATATAGAGCAATATTTTTTGATAACTTGACTGAATACACAAACAACAAGAAATATAATAAGACCACTCGTTTAAGGCTTAAATACAACTTTCTTGCATCTAATGCAAAGCTGAGATACTTTGCTCCATGCTTTAAACGTTACCTTACAGATCACATTAAATCGCGTATCGTTGAGGTTCCGGCTCAACATTGGGAGTCTGTTTTATTCTTACCATCAGAACAATTTAAAAAGGTCAGAGCACAAGGTGTATGGACACTATCTAAAAAACAATTTACTTAAAAAGTTATGGGACTACTAGACGACATTAAAAATACAATTAACCCTGTCACAATTGACGAGTTTAAAGCAACTATTGGAAAACATAATGGTATAGCCACTACAAACAGATTTGCTGTTACTATTACTCCTCCCTCTGCAGCATTTTTAAATTTAGGTGCATTAATTGGAAACGGACCGCTAATCAACGACCCTAGAGATATAAGCGTATTATGCCAATCTTGTTCTTTGCCAGGTAAACTAATTATGACAGGTGATTATGATGCATACGGTGCTAATCCAAGGAAATATCCACAAAGCTCTATTCAAGAAGATGTTGAATTTTCGTTTTTAATTACAGGAGATTTTTATGCTAAGAAAACTTTTGATAAGTGGCAAAATTCTATTATTAATCAAGAATCTCAATTGGTGGAGTACGACGAGACATACAAAACCGACGTTTTTATTCAACAATTAAATAAAGATAATACACCCATGTACGCTGTTCGTTTAAGAGATGCATATCCTATAGCAGTTAACAGCGTAGACCTCAGCAACGATAGTACTGATTCAGTTGCATTCGTAAGTGTAACTATGACGTACGACTTTTTTGAGACTGAAGCACCTATTAGATCGATGATAAATAGCACTGGCAACAAGCTTAAAATACTTAAGCGGCTATTATAAATTATAAATGAAAAACATTATGACATTACCAGTAATTGAATCACCAAAATATTTTTTAACTGTTCCATCAACGAATGAAACAATTGAGTTCAGACCTTTCCTTGTAAAGGAAGAAAAGGTTTTAATGATTGCACAAGAAACAAAAAGTACTCGGAATATGATTTCAGCAATGAAGGACGTAATAAATTCCTGTACATTTGGTTCATTAGATCTTTATTCGTTAGTTATGAGCGATCTTGAGTATATTCTACTACAAATTCGTTCAAAAAGCGTTGGTGAAACATCTAAAATTAGTTTTGAATGTAACGAGTGCAATGAAACTATAGAATTAACAATAGATCTTTCAGAGATAAAAGTTTCAACCGGCGAGAAAAAAGATAATAAAGTACAGCTAACCGACGATGTTGGTATAACGCTTAAAGCTCCAGGTCTTAAAGAAGCCGAAAAGGCATCTAAAAATACTAAAAATAATGACACTATTGTTCAATCATTGACAAGCGTGATTGAGAGTGTTTACGACAATGCAACGGTTTATCCATTAGCAGATGCATCTCCTAAAGAAATAGAAAAATTCATTGATTCTTTAAGTAGTGAGCAAGTTATGAAAATCAAAGAATGGGTTGATAGTATTCCAGCACTTAAAAAAGAAATTAAATATAAATGTTCAAAGGGCAAAGAAAGAACAAGGATGCTAAATGGCCTTAACGATTTTTTTGTCTAGCCCTTTCTCATAACTCATTAGAAAATTATTATCATATTCAGTTTTCGCTTGTACAACATCATAAATACAGCTTAACAGAACTTGACAATATGATTCCATGGGAAAGGGAGATTTACATTACATTATTAAAAGACCACATTAAAGAAGAAGAACTAAGACACCAAAAAAACAATGGCTGACGAATCCTTTATCAATAGAAAAGATCTTGAAGATGTAACTCAAAAAGTTGCGATTCAAAATTCAAAAGATATCGCAAAGCCTCTTATCGATCAACAGAAAAATAATGATCTTAAAGAGCTTGAGAGAAGTATTGAGCAAAAAGCCATGTTTCAAGACATAACAGATGCTCTTGAAAATATTAGCGATGCTCTCCTTAATGGTTTAAAAGGTTTAATTCCTAAAGAGGGTTCAGGCTTTGGTTTTTTAGCTGGAGCTCTCGGGTTGCTGTCCACTCTTTTTCTTGATATTGTTCAGTTTTTTAAGATATTATGGGGGAAGCTTAAAAAGAGTAAGTTAGGTAGATTATTTAGTGGTCTTATTACCAACATAAAAAATGGAATTAAAAAAATTGGTTTAAAGATTAAAAATAGTAAGATCGGGCAAGCTGTTGCTAATATGTTTTCCACTTTAAAAGCTAAGTTCCAATCCATTACTAAAACGATTAAAAATAGTAAGGTTGCGAAAGGTGTTAGTAACTTGTTTAATAATGTCAAAAATAGTAAGCTAGTAGGATTTATTAGCAACATTTTTAACAAGATTAAAAATAGTAAGATATTGACTTCGATCAGAAGTCTTTTGTCAGGAATTTTTTCAGGAAAGGGCGGTTTCTTCAGTAAATTAGCTAATATTTTTAAAAGGATTAAAGATTTCGTAACCAAAGGACCATTTAAATTTGTAACCAGATTTGTAGGAGGCATCGGTAGGATATTAGGTAAACTATTTTTGCCTCTTACTATTATACTAGGAATAGTTGATTTTGTTAAAGGGTTTATGCGGGGCTACTCAGAAGGTGGTATTATTGAAGGCATTAAGCAGGGTATTATGGATGTATTTGATGGATTGATAGGAAGCTTATTGCGTATTTTTTCGTGGATACCAGCAAAAATCGCTGAACTTTTAGGTTTAGATAACTATTCGAAAGAAATCGGGAAATTTACTGAAACACTTATTCAAAGTGTAAAAGATATATTTGGTGGATTAGTTGACGTAATAGTAGGCGTTATTACGTTCGACAAGGCAAAAATAAAAAAGGGGTTTGGTAAAATTTGGGAAGGCATTGTTAATTTTGCTGAAGGCTGGTTTGATACCCTTGCGGCTTTCTTCCAGGACGTATTTGATGTTGATATTAAAGCCTTCTTTAAACCTGTTGGGGATGCCTTTAATGACATGTTCGACTGGTTTGGTGATCTCGCAGATAAGCTCGGGGATATCTTTACGATGCAAACTCTTAAGGACATTGGGGATTCATTGATGGACGCTGCAATTAATATGATCCCAAGCGAGAATATCAGAAACTGGATTAAGGATGATGAAGAGGATGCCTCCACCAGCTTAAATCTAAGTCCAAGGCAGTTAAGAGCACTCCAGGATATTGGTGGTGGAATACCAAGCGGTTCACCACTTCCTGGCGGCGGAACGGGTGGTGGTATTAGAGTAGCAAATAACAATCCGACTGTAATCAACAATACTATTAACGCCCCGTCTAATAACGGTATTGCCGCTATGCAACGGGCATTTGCAATGGGTTAAACTAAAGAGGGGTGACCTTTCAGCCACCCCTCTACTATAGTATTATGTTGTGTATCTATTAACTAGATGCCAATTTAGCAAAATAACTAAGAGTGTCATCTGAGTTACCTTCTGATGTAGCATCATCAGATTTTTCTACAGGAGCTTCGCTTTCTGTAGTATTCATAACAGGAGCTTCCTTAACAGTATTAAGTTCTACCTGCTGTTCAGTTGAAAGTCCAGTAGCTACTTCGGCTTCACCAATTACCTCAAACAACTTGCGCTTGAGGTCACTGTATGACTTGTAGTTTTCTGGATCAGTAAACTCACTTAGTTTGTGGAGCTTGTTGTATACTTCTTCAAGCTGAGCTTCATCACCATCAAATAGTGAAGCTGTGCTATCAAACTCGGACTTATCATAATTACGATAACCTTCTACATTACGAATCTTAAGCTTAAAATTAGCACCAGACCAGAAATCAAAGGGATTGATTGGTGTTTCATCTTGGAATTGTGGTTGCATAACATCCATAATTTTATCCATGATTTTTTTACCGTACTCATAAAGAAAAACCTTTCCTTCATTCTCTGGATTGCCAGAATCGGATACAACTAGTACGTTTGAAACGTGGTGTAGACGACGCTTACGCAATCGAGCAAGTTCTTTATCTTCATCACGGCCTGTATTCCAGAGCTGTGAGTTCAATTCAGAAACTGGATCCGGCTGACCGATAGAAGTCAATGACCTCTCGATATACCAACGACCAGTTGATCCTTTGAATCCATGATCCCAGTAGCGTACCCATGGCAGGTCTTCACCGGCACCGGCAGGCAAGAATCGAAGAACGGCATAACCATTACCTGCTTTATCAACAGTTGGTTTCCAGACACGATCGTCGCCGTAGGTTTTCTTTTCGCTGCTAGAATCAGCAGCTGATACGAGTTTTGAAATCGCACTATCGCGATTTTGTTTTAGTTTTTCGAATGACATAGTATTTTTTTTGTATTTACAGTGTATGTTTGTTTGTTTTTGACTGACAAGAGCTATATTACCAAATTTTGATCAAGATGTAAATAATAAAAGTATCTTATCTTTGATTTTATTTTTTGGCAATGGCTTTTGCAGCATGATCGACTTATACTTAATAAGCATGTCGATCGTTTCTTTATTTATACCTAATGGATCGCTTACAGATGCCCTCAGGCGGTTAAGAAAGTTAACGAGTATGTCCAATAACACTACTGTCTCAGGATGAATCTCACGTGATCTGAGAGCCTCTAAAAGAGGATTTGCCGAGTAGTCTTCAGTTGTTGAACATAATTGGTCGAATGTGTACCCTTTATTATATAGGAATTTAACGTCTTCGTTAAACATATATGTGATTTTATCGTATCGTGCTACGTAAGCGGAATAGATTTCATCTGACATATCTCCAATCCAGACTTTTTGATTTTCAATTAAATTTGCAGTAAAATATTGTATAAGTTCTTCTCTACTAAAACGCCTTGAAAGCTTTTCAAAAAAGTAACGGTCTCTGCGTCTTTCAAAACTAATTTGTTTTACAGACGTCTTATAGTTATATTTTACGGCATCATAGTCTGTCGTGAAGTGTAGCTTTAGTGACTGATATATTTGATATGCTTGATATCCGTTATTCAATGTTTCCATTTATTTAAGTAGTTAACGGTATTAGATCGTAATTAAAATGCTCAAAATCTTTTTCATAGACTTTGTTAATCAAGTCACGCAATTTTTGATTTATGTCACTAATGAAAAATATTTTAGGATTTGAGTTTTCGTGT
>Ga0187219_1000224_pt1 | contig 26187 bp, 33 predicted proteins | sample 13SPOviralmetaG_FD_130162 | JGI IMG/M metagenome (GOLD analysis project Ga0187219, IMG submission 130162) | Marine viral communities from the oligotrophic San Pedro Time Series (SPOT) site, San Pedro Channel, CA, USA - 13 SPOT_SRF_2010-07-21... | ecosystem: Environmental > Aquatic > Marine >... | reverse complement strand
CCAGAGATCACAATACGCTCAGGCGGCATTGCTGGATTGAAAGGTGCAGTTACTCCTTGCTGTCAAACGATGGGTCCACCTAATGAAACTAAGAGTGTGTTAGGTCATGCACAAATACAAACTATAGAAGAAATATGGCACGGAGACGAATACAACAACCTTCGCAAGGCACATGAGATGGGCGACTTTGACAGTATTGATTATTGTAAAAACTGTGACTTCTTGTATGAAGATCCTGAAGTATTAGTTTGGAGCAACGACAAAAACGCTAGTACTGATCACATGCTAGGTACAAACTTTAGTTTACGTGACTTTATGATTGACAAATAAACTTTAAGGTGTTATAATTAAATTATGTATGATATTGTATTCATAAGCTATCAAGAACCTAGTGCGGATGAAAACTACGCTGCACTAAAGGCACGATTTCCTACAGCTAAACGTGTACATGGAGTTAAGGGAATACACCAAGCACATATTAAAGCAGCAAAAAAGTGTTTTACAAAAATGTTTTGGATAGTAGACGGTGACGCACAAATTTTAGATTCTTTTAATTTTGATTATGAAGTACCTAGTCATCAATTGGATCATGTACATGTATGGCGAGCAAAAAATCCTATAAATGATTTAGTTTATGGTTATGGTGGTATAAAATTATTTCCTCGATTACTTACTAAAAACATGGATACATCTAAACCAGATATGACCACAAGCATAAGTAAACACTTCATTGCTATAAACGAAGTTGCAAATACTACAAGATTTAACACAAGTCCATTTGAAACATGGAAAGGTGCATTTCGTGAATGCGCAAAATTAAGCAGCAAAATAATTGATAGGCAAAAAAATGACGAAACAGAACAAAGACTTGAAACATGGTGTACCGTTGGAGAAGATAGACCTCACGGTTCCTATGCTATTGCCGGTGCTAGGGCTGGTCGTGAGTTTGGCATTTCTAATCGCAATGATATTAAGCTAATAAACGACTTTGATTGGTTAAAGGAACAATTTGATGTCAATACATAATAGTGAATTCTTTGATAACTTTGGACAAGTCCTAAACAAGTATCCTGATATAGACATTAAGGATTTATTTTCTAAAGGACAAATGGAATCTAAACGATGGCTAGTAAACGAGCTTGAAACAATTAATAAACCGTTGGGTACTGTTTTCTTATGTGCAGGTTGGTATGGCAGTTTAGCAGCATTCCTTTTTGAAAGCAATTTAGAAATAGATAAAATAAGAAGTTTTGATATTGACGAGTCTTGTGCTGGTATTGCTGAAACTTTTAATAGATCAAAAACAATGGATAGCTGGAAGTTTAAAGCAAGTACACTAGATATTTTAGGCATGGATTATCCAACAACACATACAACATATAGATCAAATGGTACATGCTTAGAGTTAACAGAAATGCCAGACACTATTATAAACACAAGTTGTGAACACATAGAAAATTTTGATGAATGGTATTCAACAATACCTGAAGGCAAACTAGTAATATTACAAACTAATAATTATTGGGAAATCCCCGAACATGTAAATTGCTCAAGTGATGCTGAAAAATTTAGCAAGGCTACACCTATGAGTGAATGTTTTTATTTAGGAGAGTTGCCGTTAACTCAATATTCAAGATTTATGAAAATTGGTTATAAGTAATACTTTGTAAATTCAGGAAAGTGATCTAATAAATTTGTTTTACGTATAGTATCAGTTTTTTTAAGAAATTCAATACCACTTAAAAATTGTTTATGATCACTAGTAATTGTTTCAAGTATTTCGATTGCAGTATTAAATTTTTCTACATTTTTATGGAATATTCGATGACGCTTTAGTTTAGTTAAATATTCTTGTTTTATTTCTTGAGGCAAGTTGTATGCACGTAAATTAGTTGGTTCGGTAACAATTGCATCCCAGTATATGTGTGCATCAGAAATATTTAATTCTTTTAAGTAGTCGTATATATCATCTAAGTATCCAATGTTTAACATACTAGTTGCAACTGTAAATGCACATTTTGCATCACTCTGTAATGCACGTTTTACATTAGTATCAAATAATTGCCAATTTAGCCCACTTCGAACATAACTACTCCTATCTCCAACGCCGTCAATACTAAACAACAGTCTAAGTTGTTTAAATTTGCCTGCATTATCTAATACTTTTTGTGGTATTACAGTTCCATTAGTAATAATAAGTAAATTTAAATTTTTTGCATTTTTATTATTAGCAAGTGTATTCCAAATGGTGTCAAAATTAGGATTTATAAATGCTTCACCTCCTACCATACTAAACTGTTCTATATTAGATATAATAGTATCTAAATCTTTCATATAAGCATCTTGGTTAGAATCATCGTAAGGAAGCCTTTCGATTTTATCTAAATTAGCTCCTCCGTATATATCATGTTTTTTCCATTCAGCACCTATCTTACTACTGGCACTAGGTCCGCACATTAAACATTTTAAATTGCATAGATTTCCTAAAATTTTAAAATTAACATACTGTAAATCTTTGGGTTGCGCAACATAGGTTGGATCTTTATATTGATCAAGAACTTTTACAACCTTAGGGTCGTTTAACCATCTATTATTTTGTTTTATCCTACGTGATGTCACATTGTTTTTATCATTTTCAACACATTGTCTACATAAATTTTTATTGTATTCGGATAGACTACCAGTAAGCATTTCTCGCCTTAGTGTTTGCATTTCGTCGCCTGTAAAATATTCTAAAGGAGACATGTCCTTTGTACAACTACCTACAGATCTATCAGCTGTACCAATACAACATGGTCGATAATAACCGTCAGCAGTATGTGCAAAATTAATAAACGGGTCAACACACCACGGAACTAAACTTTTATCTTTTTCGATAAAAGGAATGAGATATGGAAATACTAATTTGTAATCAGTATTTCGTCGTTTGTCATATTCTAAAATAAATTTTTTAAAGTCGTTTTCATTACGTTCTTGATCATGCATATCTGTTAGTGCAAACTCATTAGTTCGATTTATTTGTAATAGTTCAACATCAGTATAAAGAGATTTGTTTTTAGTAATAAATTTTTCTAAAGAATAATATGCTTGTTTACGTAACTGTGTTGGCAACACTCTTATATCTAAATAAGATGGATATTGTACATCGTTACTGCTAACACGTATTCTATTCATACCGTACTTTATTTTTAAAAGAGCTGTAAATTGTAAAGTCTCTACCATATGCATATAACTTAATGCATTGTTAGTAAGATTTATATGAAGTTTTACTTTAGGATCAGCAAGTATACTATGTACATTCTTTTTCCATTTTTCGTAATCTAATCCAAATCTGCTGTACTCTGCTTGCTTATCTAATGATTCGATACTTGTAGATACTTCAACATATTTTACTGGCATTTGTTTAATCTTTTGTGTTAGTCGATTAAACAATGCATCAGGTACACATAAGTTTGTATTGATATTAATTATAATATTTAAATTTTGAGATATTACTCGATCTAAAACCTTCCATGTTTGCTTTGATAATAAAGGTTCGCCCCCGGTTATTGTTAACCTTTGTAAATTTTCTCCTAAACCTAAATCCCACCATTTCCAAAATGCTTCAATATAAGGATTGTCTTCTTTATTAGGTATTATATCTTGTTTAACTGACTCAATAGATTTTTTCTTGTATTCTGTTGGATAAGGTCCATGTTTAGCAATTTCGTCAACCCACATGCTACTGTTTTCAGGACCACAATAACTACACTTAAAATTACAAGTGTTGTCAAATGCAACATCTAATATTTTTGGAAATGCTTGTAACGACTTAATAGTTTCGTTTGGATCAACATTTAAATTATTAATTAATCCGTTACTTTTTATTATTCTATCGCTAACTAATCCTTCGTCCTCTTTCTTCCAACAATAGCTGCACTCGCTTGGACGTTCACCATCTAGCATTTGTTGTCTAAACTCTTGTACTTCGTCGGTATTAGTTAACGCACTAGGATCGTCTTTTAACTTTTCTATATTAATTTTACGGGGAATACAGTGATGACAACTATATGCAGTACCGTTATATAGACGTAAATTAGTTCGATGCCATTTTGCCATACAAAAGCTAGGGCTTATAGCCGAAAGAACGTTTTCAAGATCGGGGATATTCATATAATTACTTATCGTTAAAATGCATATATAAATACATTTATGATAACTAATGAAGACAAGGCAAAAATTAAATTTAGCTATTTAGAAAAATTTCAAGATGGCACAATCCCTATGCCAAAAATGCTAGATGTAGTTTGCGAAACTCAATTAACAGCATTGGGCGATTTTGTTCCTTTGGATGTAAAAATAAATCTTGGTAATTTTAGAAATGAAATTTCAAAGTACGATGGAAAATGGGTTCCGTACCTAGCAAGAGAAGGCGAACAGAATGACCGCCAAGGTCTAAATTACGTAGGACTTGAGGGAGATACTCCGTATGATAGTATTAGTTTACCAGAAGTGCGTAAGCGTACTGGTAGATTAAATTTAAAAGAAACTGATTTTACAGTACCAACTGAGTTATATGAAACATTGCCAAGTCTAAAACCTATTACAGGTATTTGGCCACAACTTGCAAGATGTACTCTTGTCAAAGTAAACAAAGGTGGCTGGTTCCCATATCATCGCGATAGTGTATTAATTAATAGAAAAACATTTAGAGTGGTTGCCTTTTTAACTAATACTGGTCCTGAGAGTTATCAGTGGGAACATGATTATACAATGCGTACTATTGAACAGGGCAGGTGCTATTATGTAAACACACAAAAAGCACATAGGACACACAGCTACGTGCATGATAGTATACATTTAGTTATGAATATACCTAAGACTATGGAAAATGTATTTAGATTAATGGATATACTACGACACGGTGAAACATAATGGGCATAGTTACTAAAACTGTTCGACGTGATCAACACATACATAAACTAAAAGAAAGAATGTCACCTGCTTATAGTATAGAAAATTTTTTATCTACACAGGAGTTAAATGAACTATATAGTTTGTGGAACAGCAAACAAGAATGTGCTATTACAAAAAACACTGGTCCTATTACAGTAAATTTAAAAGACATTAGCGATTCTGATATTATTAAGTGTGTAATAAAAAAAATACAAAAACAAATTGGTGATGAATGTAGATGTTGGGGCGGACAATTTTTCTATACTAATGTTCCTTATGTAATACATAACGATGATGATGCGCATACATTTCCAGATGCATTTAAAGCTGTTAGTATGCCTATTAAAGTGTGGCCTGAAGATAAAGAAAGTTCATTAACTGAATTAGTATGTTTTGAACAAGCATATTTTGAAGGTCCGTCAAAGTTTTTTAATGGTGGTCCTGAGCAAGAAACATATTATAATGTTGCTGTATATGATTATGAATATGTGCATAACTTAAAAGAACAATCAATACCAAAGATAATAACAGATAAATTGTTGCCACATCTAAAAACAGAATGGTTACAAGGATTAAGTATAGACAATAAATTTAAATGGCAATTAGGCAACGCAATAGTCTTTGACTCTCTTAAATTACATGCAAGTACAGATTTTAGAAAAAAAGGCATACAAGGAAAGTTAGGATTAAGTCTGTTCTTTGAAAAGGCAATATGAGATTAGAAACTTTTACACACAGCACTATAAATGAAAAACAACACGATGCATTAGTTAGTTTATCTAAGTATGCAAGCACACTTGATGATCCTGCTGCAAATAATTATGAAGTAGATAATTGGAAAGAAAGTACACATACTCTACTATATGCTTTCTACATAAAGCAAAGATTTGATATATTCAATATATTATATCATAACGATGCTCCTATAGCAATGGCCGGAGCATACGTATTTGAAAATACACCTATTATTGGTGTAAGAACATTTACACATCCAGATGTGCGCGGTGGCGGCAATTGGTGTCAAGCAAGACATATACTACCTGCACAAATAGATTACTATGATAAGCAAAACTTTAAAAAAGTATGGCTTACTTTTAATAGTTATAATCATAAACTTGTAAATTTTTTAAAACGTATAAGTGAAGGTAAAGCTAGTCACTTTGGCGCAGGAAAAGATAGTCCTAAAAATTTATATAAACATCTTAAATGGCACGACGAAACAAAAGTTATTCAATACACTGATCAAATAGTAGCCGAACTAGACATTGCATCATACAACGCTACACAGTCTACATAACTTTTACCAATTAATGTAATATATGCAAATAATGTTTTTCCTTGTCCCATTGCTGCATGTGGCAATGCAGTATTAAGTAATACAGGTTGGTATAGTTTATGTTCCACAAAATCTAACCAGTTATTTTTATCAGTATACTTAGGCAGTGAATCGTCGTTGACATGGCTATTCTTAAAACAATCAATAGAATCTTGTTCATTCAAGTTTGGCCAGAATGTCAATCTATTTTCTAAATTTCCATATATCGGAAATGCAAGATTGCAATATCGTTGATGACTTTTTGCCTTCCTATAATGAGTGTCGGTGTGTATTTGGCTTATGTTTTCTGATTGTATTATAGAAAAAAAGAAGTTATCAAATGTAAAATGTCGATTTACAATTTCGTCTATCTGAATCTTTGTATTACCTTCAAAAGATTTCATAGGCAATCTTAATTGATCGTATATTTCTTCCCGTCCGTTGTGTCTATAATCGCTAAAATTATATAAATCAACTTCTAGTAGTTCTTTAGCAAAACTTGAAAACTGTGGATAAATTTTATAATACTTATTCATGCAGTATTTAACCTAGATGTGTGCCGATAAATATATTTGCAAAGGACGTATTTATGGAAAAATATTTAGTATCAGATTGTCCGTCAGTGTGGACAATGCATGATTGGCTAATTAAAGCAACTAAACTTAATACCCATCTAGTTAAATCTTCAGTCAAAGATGTTGAACTATCATTAAATTATGATATTAATAAGTTACAAACATCAGTTCTTTCAATATTAGAAACTTATAAACCTATCGGATGGCAATCAAAGGATTATGGCATCTCGGATTATTATACAAGTATCAGTTTAAGGGCTAATGAAAATCATCAAGAAAACTTAGATGAAACATATAGTAGTATTGGTTCGTATAAAAATAATGCAAATGAATTTTTTTACAATCAAACTCATAATCATAAATTTCTTAAAAATAGTTATTACGATACGTATGCTTTCACTAAGCCAACGGCACCTAGTCAAATAGGTGAATTAGGAAACTTTTTATCAAAGATTAAGCGCACAATTGTTCGAAGTAGAATTAGCACAATTAATGGAGAGGGAGGCGTAACGCCTGCGTTTGCTGGGTGGCATCGAGATGAATCTATTTTTATTAATCTAAGAATTAATGTTCCAATAACTACAAGTAATGATTTCTATTTTGAGATGGAAGATCGAGATCCTTACAATTTATCTATTGGTAATATATACAGTTGGGATACTAATATTTCTCATCGAGTATTTGTAGACAAAAAAACAACTAATCGTCGTACACATTTAGTAATAGGATGTAGTCCTTGGTTTGATTATAACCAAGATGATCAGTCTTGGTCACCTAACAAATTTTTTGGTAAAAAGCATCCTTTTGATATGCTGATGGATGGCGACATTTTATCAAATGAGCTTATAGGCTCTTAATTATTCGCTAAATATATTTATGAAGGACCTATTTAGAGCAAATACATCGTATTTTCCGTATATACAGGCAATTGCAACAGCATTAATAATTTATATGCTATTTGCAGCGCCAGCAGCAGAGTGGTGGCTAGTGAGTCTTGGAATGTATTTTTTAACAGGATGTTTAGGAATTACTATTACCTTTCATCGGTATTTGACTCATAATACTTTTAAATTCCGTTATAAGTGGATGGAATATATTTTTACATTTTTTGGTGCTATAGGCGGTACGGGTAGCAGTATTGGTTGGGTAGCAGTACATAATGCACATCATAAAAATAGCGACAACGACGGAGATCCACATAGTCCTCACAACGGGTTTTGGAATGTAATAATACCAAAATATGATTTTGAAATGAACAAATGGGCAGTACGTAGACTTATTACTAATAAATTTCATCTTGTACTACACAACTATTATTATTTAATATTATTATTGTGGTTAACAATTCTTTATGTAGCAGGCGGCATAAACATATTAATTTTCGCAGGCATTATTCCAATGGGCATACAAATATGGGCAAGTGTACTAAGCAATTACGGCAATCACACATGGGGTTATCGTAACTTTAATACCACCGAAGGTAGTAAAAATACTTGGTGGCTAGCAGCAATCACCTGGGGTGAAGGCTGGCATAACAATCATCATGCAAAGCCTTGGAAATGGAATTTTTCTTATAAATGGTGGGAATTAGATCCAAGTGCATGGGTAATTAAACTGGTTAAAAATTAAATGTATCATGCTATAATCTTTACAGGATTACATCAAGTTGATCGATCCTATTACAGGCCTCTCGGCGCATATAGAATTAGATCTGAATTAGAGTCATTAGGTTATAATGTAAAAGTACTGGAACATTTTCATCACTTAACTGACGAACATATTGAACAGGCTTTAGACAAATATGTTGGAAAAGAAACATTATGGGTCGGTTTTAGTACAACATTTATTAATACATCAACATTATTAAAAGATAGAACAGAATTTTTTACACAGCAGCGACAAAAACATAATGTACCGTTTGTCGTAGGCGGAGCAAAAAGTATTGTAGAATTTTTACCATTTGCTGATGCGTTTATTACTGGTTATGCAGACAATGCCGCAGTAGCTATTACAGATTACTATGCTGGTAAAGGGCCTGAGCCTCAATGGTCCAACTATAAAGGTGCAAAACTAATTAATAGTAATCATCAATACGATAGAAAAGATTTATCAAACATTGGTGTTATATGGAAACCAGAAGATCATATTAATCCTATGCAATCATTACCAATGGAAATTGCAAGAGGTTGTATTTTTAATTGTGCATTTTGTAATTTTCCATTAAACAATAAAAAGAAATTTGACTATGTTAGAGTTAAAGATGATATGTATGCAGAGTTTATGCGTAACTACGAAGATTTCGGTGTAACAAACTATTGGTTTATGGACGATACGTATAACGATAGTATGCATAAGTTAGAATTAATGCACGATGTTATTACTAGTTTACCGTTTAAAATAAACTACGACACTTATATTAAACCAGAATTAGTTTCTCGCTGGCCGGATCAAGTTGCACTATTAGCTGAAACAGGTCTTAGAGGAGCAAGCCTTGGAGTTGAGAGTTTAAACAGAGAAGCTCGTCAGGCAGTACAAAAAGGTGCTGATGCTGACAAAGTATTAGATGTTATCTCAGCTCTTAAATCGGCTAACAATCGCCAAATAAAAATACAATGTAATTTTATTGTAGGTTTACCACATGAATCTATAGAAAGTATTTGGCAAACACACGAAACTGTAATTAACAACGATGACATTGATTGGTGGAATTGGTATCCGTTACAAATACATTCTAAAGATCATTATGAATATCATTCTCCAATAGATAGAGATCCAAAAAAATATGGCTATGAAGTTGCAGATACAGTAAAGTTAATTAAAAGTAATTTTGTTGGTGATAATATTTGGATGGGATTTTGGAAAAATGACAAAATGAATTCTATGCAAGCTAAAAATCTTTCTACTAAGCTACGTGCAATGGATGAACCCTTACAAAAAGTAGCAGGTTGGAACTGTGGAAGTTATGCAAGTTTAGGATTAGACATAGACAAGCATTATGAAGAACACGACGGATTAATACAAAAAATGCCAATTGAAGATATGAAAAAAGCAAAAGATATTTTAGTAGAAGATTATATTCAAAGCGAAATAACGTAGTCTTTATATTTTTTTAAACTTTGATTTAGTATTACACGATGTTTTTCACTGTCTAACTCACCTGAAATAGTCATTATAATTTTTCTAACATTGCCAGTCGGCAAATCGGATGCATGTAATGCATCGTAGTTATTAACAGCAAACCACTTAGTTAAATGATTAGGATGGTTAATGTATATCTTATTAGGTACGTCTTTTTCTTTTTGAAAATACATTAATGGTTCGTCGTATACCATATATGCTTTATAAGAATTTGGTTGATCTTTAAAATCAATTTCGGGTTGTGAAGTTCTATCTCGGTGTAATGCACACGGTAGTTTTTGTTCTAAGAAATTAATATATCTAATTGTATTAAAGGGTAGTTCATTTTCAACTATATATTTTAAATTAGGTATTATTTTTAATAATTGTTGATTCCATCCTCGGTCTACGTGATACGCAAAACTTATTAACCACGGCGAAATAAAATTATCAGCATGTCCACCTTTATCTCGTTTACGATTAGCTTCGTGCCAAGATATAAATTCTTCTCTATCAACGATCATTTCAGGTAAGTCAAGTGGTGTATAAAGTGCTAGTACCATATTTGATATTCCTTGTATTCGTTTGTACTTTTATCAAATAAGTCAAATAGTTTGTTTTTGTCATATTCACCTATAATAGAACAAGTTATTCTACTACCAGTCGGCGTAGGATTTTTATCTACGCCGTGCCACGCTCTGTAACTGTTCAGCATCCATGCACAGCGTTCTTGCGGAAAATTTGCATATATTTTTTCATTCTTGCAATAATCTAATGGATCACGTTTTTCAGTTAAAGGATTTCCGTCCTCATCCTCCATAGTGCGCATTTTTATATCATCGGTGTTTTTTGTCCTACTAAAGTATAATGCATCTTTATTTTTGTTTTTAAGATAAAATCGCATACCCCAAAAACTATCAGGATCAGTATGTAAATTTACTTCAGCTCCACCTAGTTGATTCAAAAAGCTAATACTTTTTGCTTGTGTAAAAGGAAACAATTCTAAATATTCAACTAATTCAGGAAACTGTTTATCAAAGTCACATATCCACGGATTAGAAGTATTATAAGTATTCCACCATTTAGCCCAACTTACATGCCAACTATACCCTCCGTATAATTTAGCACTGTTTTGTTTGTTTTGATTATGCTTTAGCATATATTCTTTTTGCTCAGCATGCCATGAAATAAATTTATCAGTACTAACATCGGGCGGTTCTGGCAAGCTCAATGGAGAAAAAATTAAATTACGCCAATCCATTATTTTTTACCAAATACTCTTATTTGTATTCTTGGACTAGTTATTTCTGTTGTGCAATGTTTCAGCGCATCATTAAAGTGCCAACACTTATATTTGCTTTCGTCTACTGTTTGTAATCCTTGTGGTGATCTATATTGTAAATTTCCACCACCGTCAGAAACATTTAAAGTAATACTAACTCCGCCTGCTCGATAATATTTTATATTATCTTTTACTTGTGCATCTACGTGTACAATACCCTTACTAGGTGGAGTTTGTCCTACTAAGCGTACACAACTTATGTATGATAAGTTTAGTCCGTTTACTATATCTATTAGACTTTGAGGAGTATCTTTTTTCCATTGCCAAGGCGTGTTATAAACATGCCATACAGGTTTTCGACCTTCTGGAGTGTCTACAAAACTTTTGTCTTCAGTTTCAATAATACCGGGTATATGTGTAAAGTTGTATGTAACAAAAGTATTAAATTTACCATCAATTATATTACCCTTATCGTCGTAATGAATTACATCGTTGTATTCATCAAAAAAACCATCTTGATCATATTTACTTCTACCATTATTGTAAATAACAGTAGCAAGAAAACTTTTATCAAAAATGTCCATACTACATAAATCATTAAATAACATATGTTGATCAAAGTCGTATTGAATAGGCTCAAAGTGTATCATAACGTATTTATGGAGGATTCATGTTACAGTTAACTCATCGTGATTATTTTCAAACTACAGGAACCGGTAATAATTGGACTGTGCAATTAAAAAGATGTTCTAAAAAAATACTGTATACATACCACGAAGAATTAATTGATGCTGCTAGGTTAATACATAATGAAGCAGATAGTCCTATTACACTATTATTTAGTGGTGGCATAGATAGCGAATATATGTTGAATATATTTCAAAGAGCAAACATTCCATTTAGCGTTGCTATTATAAGTTATGGAAAGTATAACGAGCATGATACTAACTGGGCATTTCGTTATTGTAATAGCAGATCTATAAATCCAACTATAGTTGACATTGACATCGATAAGTTTATATCTAATGGAGATATATACACAATTGCTAATAGTGTACAATGTGCTGCTTATCAAATACCAAGTATAATGAGTGGTATATCTAAATTAGATGGTACTGTAGTAATGGCAAACGGAGAACCGTATATTAAAAACTTTGATGGAGTTTGGAAATATGAAGAAACTGAACGTGTAAATAGTTACATGCGATGGTTTAAAAATAACAGCATTGACGGAACTCCTGATTTTTTACGTTATACCCCCGAAGCAACATTAAGTTTTTTATATGATCCTACAGTAATAGAACTCACAACAAATAAATGTCCAGGCAAGTTGAGTACTAGAACAAGTAAGCATAAAATATTTTCACAAGATTACAATATTGAACCGCGTCCTAAGTATACAGGATGGGAACAAATTGAAAAACTTAAAATTTTTAAAGAGGTTACAGAAAATTTTCAACAACTTAAAGACAATCACAACGGCGTATTTGAACTTGAAGTTAGTTTATTAAAGAATATGTTAGCTGCTTAATATAGCATCTTTGCGTTCGTGTGCAATGATAGGTTCTTCGTTATTAGTTGCAAAATTTGCAAAATCTTCGAATGTAATTTCTTCTACAATTGATTCAATATGATCAGCGTCTGATTCTAAAACGTCTCTAGCAGTTTGGAAAGTGGTTAGTGCAGCATCGGAATCTAAAATATATGTAATATGATTTACATTATCAATTTTTTCCATGTGTCTAAACCAAATATCGCCGCTGTCGACCATTGTCGATAGACATTTAACCATTGTTTCTAGTTCAGCATCGCTAAAATTATCTAATTTATTTTTGTAAAAATCTTCAAATGCTGGCGACCCGTCATGGGTAAATTTTAAAATGATTTTTTTCATTATATGTCTCCTATAACATATTTATCAATAAGTACATTATGGAAGAATATAATAAGAAAGGATTTGAAATATTACACAATATTTTTGATCCGACACAACTTAAACAAGAAGCGCAGAATCTTAAAACGCTTAATAACGAACAAGTTATATACGAAACTAATGGTGCAGTTAGGAGTGTGTTTGCTCCGCATTGGGCTAGTGATGTTGTTAGAGATTTTGTATATATTAACCCTATAATACCAAATGTTAAAGAAATACTAGGCAATAACTTATACTTACATCAAGTACATTTTAATTACAAAACAGCAAACACAGGCGGCGAATACGCATGGCATAGTGATTATACATTTTGGAAAGCTCACGATGGTATGCAGTCTATGGATGCAATTAGTGTATTATTTTTGCTAGATGATATGACTATTGAAAATGGGCCGCTAGAAATAGTTGAAGGTAGTCATAATATACCTGTGCATAAGAAAAACAAAAATCAATGGACTATTGCACATGATAGCAGCGAAACTGATGGTATAATAACAGATGAAATGGTGTCTAAGACGCAATTTAAGCGTCATACAGCGGTGGGCAAAGCTGGAGATGTCATATTGATGCATGCCAACAGTTGGCATAAAAGTGCAAAGAATACTAGCAATTTTGATAGAAATATACTATTTGTATGCTATAATAGATTAGATAATGCAATTACATCTAATATTAGACCTAATCATATTGTATTAACAGATTTCTCTCTTATACCTTGAGAAACTATCTTCCATTTTTCTTCTGCTATATTTAGATGTACGTCTGAAGTAACAGCATACCCTTTAAAATTCATAAGTAAGTCTAATCTAGTCATATACGATTGATCTGCTGGTAATACTAATTCATCTGCTACATCATCGCCTAAATATTCAAAACTAGCCTCTCCTTTAGGTATGTCAAAGTATCGAAATACTACACACTTTTTTAAATTAATTTCTGTTTTATCGTTGCGTAATAAACTGTCTAGCACTATTTGATTATAGTTTATATTAGAACTATACTTAATTAGCACTTGCGCACTAACACTTAATCTTGGACTAAAGTCTACTAGATAAAACTCTCCGTTACTAAAAATAAAATCAGCCATCCAAACACAATTATCTAACTCGAGTTTTCCTATCAACTTAGCAATATGATTTTTTAATACATCATCTACATCTAGGTTTGGCATTAATATAAAACCAACTTCAGCTCTGTACGGTAATGGGCTTGATTCAATAGTATACGATATATCAAACAATATAGTATTGTTTACTACTCTGCCTGCACAACTAATAGTCATACCATCGATAAAATCCTGGAATATGTAATGCTTTCCTAAATCATTGTATTGTATATCTTCGCCGCTTGCAAAAAAGAAATATTCGCTATAATCCTTTAATACTTTTATACCAATACTACCTGTTCCGTTCACTGGTTTAGCAATTATGGGGTATTCTGCTTTTCTAATATCGGTGTATGTTCTTGGTACAGGAATACCTAAAGATCGAGCAATGTCTGTATATACTTGTTTATCACAAAGGATATTTTTTTGTTTTTTAGTAAAACCCAAGTATTCATAAAGATACGGAAATAACATATCATTATATAGAGGAAACAATATATCAATATTTTTATCTTTAGCAAATGCTAATATTTGATCTGCTAAATCTTGTCTATCTGTATCATAGATATCGATATGTTCTATAATAGAAGGCGCAACATCTGTAGCAATTTTTTTAGAAAACTCATGTCCTAGTCCTCTAAATGAATATAAATTTTCTGATGTTAATTCATCTACAGCATATCTAGTGTTGTTAGAATAATTAATTAAAACATTAGCCATATGTATAATATCTTTCTAGATCGTTCTCAACCATAGCACTTTGTTTTAGAGAAAGTTCTCTAATAAAACAATCGTAGTTTAAAGTTTTATTTTGCATCATATAATCATATAATGGAACACCTGTACGGGCACCTGCTTTAATAACTGCTCGTGTAGCTATGTCATAGTCCTTAAATACTTTTTCTAATTTTAATCCATAAAATGTCATATTTCTATAATTGTCAGTATTATAATTTCCAGTTGATAGACTTTTTTCAGTCCTAGCATTTCTTAAAATCCAGTAACTGCAAATTCCTTTTTTCTGAGTATATGGATGAATAGTATTAAATAAGGTTGTAATTGTTCTAAAAGATTTTCTAAGATCCATAGGTATATTTGTAACAGTGTCTATTATTGCCCACGGCATATTTGGAGTATAGTTGAGAGCGCAAGTCATAAGAATTTTTTCATCTTCAAAAACTGCAAAAATTTCTCTATTGTTTTCTATATATGGAATAGAATTCCATAATACATCTGAAGATAATTCCGGTCGGCTGGACATTGCTTTTTGTAAAAATGTATCAAACTGATTTTTATGTGAGCTGTCTAATTTAATAACCGTATTCATTTAATTTAATATGCTCCCAACAAGGTGCAATCATACCATCTTCTGTAAGACGACCTCGATTCATACTATTGTTAATACCACCGTCACTTAAATCATCTTCTTCATTCCAATTAATTAAGCGGATATATACACTTCGATATTCAAAAAGATAACTTTCACCGTAGTTGTTTACTGTAATTTTATTTGTACCTGACTCTACTCGTTGTGACATAATTACACTTTTTGGTATGTTTAGTTGGCTACTAGCAACATCAACAAGTTCGTCAAAACTCATAGTATTACCTTGCATATATCGTCCTAAGTCGCCTATATTTTTAACCCTAAGTACAGGTTTTACTTTTGGATTATACTTGTCAGTTAAGTCTGCAACTACATCAGCTTGACGTTTTAGTGTATGTTCATTTACACCCTTTGCAATAATAGTACCGGTGTTAATTATAAATCCTGGTATCTTAAAACAATTTTCTAATGCTTGCATTTTTAAATCATGTGCATGACTATGATTATCTATTTTTTCGTAAATTTCTTTTTCGTCTGCACCATTCATACTAATTAGTATCATACGTAATCCAGCATCACGTAATTCTTGACAATACTTTAAACTAGCAAGTTTTAACCCATTAGTAGTTACACTTGGACGATGTCCGTATTTAAAAACTTCTTTAATAATATCAGTTAAGTCTTTACGTAATGTTGGCTCAGCACCAATTAAACGTATATAAGTACGTTGTGGTAATTTCTTTAAAACATCATACAGCATGTTTTCATTCATGTCAGGAATAGTTCTGTTAGGAAGATAACAGTTAAAGCAATCCATATTACATCTGTGTGTAAGATCTACAAAAATTACTTTAAAATGATTATCTTCAGGTTTTAATTCGTAATAATTTATTTTCGTCATTTTTTAATTGCCCATATAATTGGAGCCATTGGATCAAATTTTCCAAACCGCCAACTCCTAACACTGTTATGATGATTTAGATGATAACTTTCACCGCTTGTTATTACATTTAGTAATGGTATATTATTAGGTTTACCGTTCCAGTGATTAATACTATTAACAACACCTGTAGCATAAAATACATATACTGCTGGTATACTGTAAAAATATGCAGTATAGACAGGTCCTAGTGCAATTAAACTTAAAACAAACGCACCAAACAGTAATTCAAAGTAATACTTATGTTGTAATTTTAAAGATTTGTCATTTAATAAAGTTTTTACATATTTTGGCTTTATATCGTACCTACTCCAAAGATGAAATAAAGTTCTTAGTTTGCCATTATATTTTGGACTATGAGGATCGTAATCAGTGTCACTGTTTGCGTGATGTTCTCGATGTATTCCAACCCAAGTAATTGCACTTCCTACACTACTTAATGTTCCGATAGCAAGTAGTAAATATTTTATTGGTGTATAAACTTCAAAACTTTTATGTGCAAAAAATCTATGGTAGCCAATACTTATTCCAATGCCACCAAACAGAAATCCAATTACATAAGACAGCAGTATGTAGTTAAGAGAAAATGCAGTATATAATGCATATGCTCCTAAAATGTGATTTATAACTAATAAACTTCTAATTTTTACATTAGTGCTTATATCCAAAACTGTGTTCTCCATAATTCACGTTCACCTTCGAACGCATGTCTCCTATGCATATAACGAAGATTATCATAAATTAGTATATCATTGTCTTGCCAATGATGTTCGTATATATCTTGTTCGCAATGCTCTATTAATTTACTAATATCAATGTCTGTTTGTAATGTACCTGGACTAAAGTACATAACAATATCACCTGTAGCATGATGTAGATGCGCAAATTTTCTTGAAACTTTTGCTTTTTCTAATATCTTTAACATTCTCGGAGTAAAACAACTTTCGTGCAAATCTTGCGGTGGAAAATATTCACCTATGACATTACGTAAATATTCTTTGTCTTCGTAGCGTTCGTATGCTTTACGCATGTCCACAAAATCAGTTGTGCTCAAATGTCCATTTTTGTGATTGTATAATGTAGTTCCAAAATAATTGCCTGCACCATAACTCCAGTCGTTGTGCCAGTCTACGTCTGTGTTACTAAACAAGCCCTTATCACTGACATACTGTACGTGACGTTCGTCGTCTAATGTATGACGCTTTGCAATTAACGGTTTGTTTATTTTTATTTTTTTAAATTCTTCTAATGACAACGGTTTATCACATTTAATGTGTATAAGACCGTGAACTAACAATTCTTTACGTAAATTGAAGTCACTTATATTAGATAAATGGGTAACTAGCATATTAAAGTATATTACTCCAATTCGAACACATACGATGTAACAAACGTTTGCTAGTATCACTACCTGGTCTACGATGTAGGGTTACAATTTGATCCATCCAAACAATCTCTCCGTCTTGCCACATATGTTTATAAACATACTTATCCTGCCAAAGATGCTTTACTAAATGATTATAGAGAGTTTCAAACTCGTCTTGTGTATAATCCTTAAAGCCTACAATACTAGTCCACGGAAAGTGCATACCTATTGCTCCGTTTGGAGCAGTTGCAATTACAGGCATTTCTGTATTGTCTTCAGGAACAAGTTGCAAGTTAGTAATCAGTGCCTGCGAATCAGAAGTTCCTCTACTAACTCTATCGCGCTCAAATGTATGTATAGCAATTAATTGTTCAACTTCACTTCTTGTGCTACTATCTAAATCATTTAGTGCATCTACTGTTTGTAAAAACTCTGTACAACTACCTTCGGTGCCTTCTACACCTTGTAATCCAATTAGAGGAGCATAACCATTGTTGTCACTTTGCTGATTACTATGCCAGTCAAGTTCGCCATCTGCAAACATTCCTGTTCTATTACCCTTTTCGTCCTTAATGCCTGTTACTCTAATCATTCCTGGCAAATCGGCAAAGCCTTTACGCATTGCTTTCATATCTTTTGCTGTGTCTAAATACAGCTTGTTCCAGCCTTCTGCTTTTACACGTTCTTCTAGCCTTTTGCCAGCATCAGATTGTACTGCATCCCCCCAGCGTGTTTGTATGTATTGAAACCTCTCAGGTGTGACACTAGCACATTCAGCACTAACTTTAACAACTAGTTCGTTAAAAACTAGTTTGCCTAGTTCCATCAAATCATCATCGCTTGCAGTAGCAAGATTAATATCAACTACTTCGGCACCTAAATCTCCAAAACCAGATATGTCTAAAGTTTTCATGTATTTTCCTATTCATATTTTTGTTGTGATTCTATAGTATTGTACTTATTACAAAAAACAACATTTGCACCTTGAAATGAATCTGAAGATTGATATGCTATAACAACACACTTATCGCCTATTTCACCTAAACGGGCCCCGCCACCATTAAGTTCAAATGAACCTTTTGGTCCTGGCACAGCATACGTAGTCCATCGATGACCTGTATGTAAATTAACTATATCAACTTTTTGGTAAGGGTCAATGTTACTTGCATTGAGAAGATATTGATCTATAGTTACACTACCGTGATAGTCTATAGACTTTGCAGTTACATTTATATTGTGGAGTTTTGATTGTACATATTCTTTCATACGTACAGTATAACACTATTTTTAGTTTAAGTCAACCCACGCTGCACCAGTATAACCTTGGAACTTAGTACCTGTTGCATTAAATATCATCATGCCTGCTGCTGGAGAAGTAATTGCTGCATCTCTTGCTGCATCGTCTGCATATGAAACTAGTTGTGCTGCACCACCAAATTCAGTAGTTAATGTATCTGCATGAATACTTAGACCTACTTCTGGAGCACCAGCTGCATCTGTAGTAAATATTTCAACATTTCCTGGTACACGGTTAGCTTCAACTGTTCCAGCGGATAAAATTCTTAAACCGCCTGCTGATTTAAATCCAGCACCATTCCATCCTGTTGCAGTGTATGCACCAAGAGTGTCACCTGATTGTACTAATGTCGGAGCTGCCTTTGTGCCTCTACTTCTTAAGAACGTATATGCAGCACCACCGTCACCTTCTACTGAGTGATAAACCATTACAGCCGCACCTTGTGCAGTTGAAGTATAAGTTGTTAATGTTGCATCAGGGTTTGATGTAACATTTGCTCCACCAATTTGTACGTTTCTTAAACTCTGTACAACACCGCTTGTGTTAGCTGTAGAAAGTATTAATGATGTTACCGAAGCATCATGTGTTTGTATTAAATTAGGAAAAGAGCCGCCACTTAATTGTATACCTTCAGAACGTATTCTACCAGTTGATTCTACGTCTACTGCATTAACTATACTATTGACACCGTCAACGATCATTGTAGAATCATCGCCAAAAACACTACCCGTTACATCACCGTCAAATGTACCAGAATGATTGCCTATAGCATTACCAATTAAGTTACCAACTACATCACCAGTTAAGTCACCTGTGAATGAAGCATCGTCGGTATTAACCATTATAGTTGAATTGTCAGCAACAATATTAATCTTATAATTTTGTTGCTCTAAAAATGCATCAGCTGGACTTTGTGCTGTAAAATTAAATCCGTCATATTGAAGAACATCGCCGAAGTTCGGATCGCTTACACCAAATACACCGGTTAAATCTTCTAAACTTAGTAAACCTGTTTTAGCTGTTGGTACATAGTTTGTACCGTCGTTTACTAAAACAGCACCAACACCAACTGGGTTTGATGTAAGATCTACATCATTCAGTTCGTCTAAGTTTGTTGCACCTTGATTAACTTGACTAATGTTAACTGGTTCAAATCTACTATTATCACTATTATATTTTAATATTTGATTATCTGCAACACCTGCTGTACTAACATCGGACAAATCATTTAGTTCACTAACAGTTGTGTCAGTGTCAATAATGTTACCACCTACTGTGGATCCGTCACCAATATAAACTTTTTTAGTATCGGTTGTGTAGACTAACTCGCCTTCGGCTGGGGTAATCGCTAATCTTTCTGCATCTGTGCCGCGTCTTAGACGTAATGCCATGTGTCAACTCCTGGAATAATCTTGTTACTAGTATTTATACAATTTTTAAGATTAACCAACTTTCTATTTGCGTTTCTTCATAAAACTTTTGGTTCTACGCTTAACATCATCGACTACTTTTGATGTATTTAGTCTAAAATCTACATGTGATATTTCTTCATCATATTGTGCTAAGAATGTTTCTAAGCTAGATTCTAAATTATTTATATTTTCTTTTGTACCTAAAGATTGTTTATCCATGTCGATATCCCAAATTTTTCCATCATGGAAGTATACTCTTATATTATGAATATAATCGATAGGTACTGCTTTAATCTCAACATCGCCAAAAACTTCTGGCCAATGTTTGATAACTTCGGGTGGGAGCTTGTTCTTAGGCACTCTCTTCAGTCTTTGTTTTAGCTGTCTTTTTCTTTATAGTTGGAACAAGTTCTTCAGCTTGGGCCCGTAACGCCTTTGCCTCTTTATACAAAGCATCAGCCTGCGAACGATATTTTGCAGCAAGTGCTTCGTCAGTTAGTACATCGCCGGCAGGTGCGCTAGAGGATCCAGCGGCAACTTCTTCTGCTGTTAATGTTCGTTCGGTAGTTTCTTTTGCTGGCTGTACAGTTTTGCCTTGTGCATCTTTTGGAGCCAAGTCAGCTACAGTAACACCGCGTTGTTGTGCAATAACTTCGTTCAACTCAGACAACAAAATTCTTGTATTTGAGTTAGGAACCATTTCAACACTTTTAGTTTCTACTTTAACCATCTTTCCAGTTTTATGAAAAGAAGCAAGCATATTTCTGCCATCTGGCAAACGAGTACGCATCATAGCAGTAGCTAAATCTTCTTCGTTTTGTCCAGAATCAGACTCAACTAATTTAATTAACGAGTCGTGATCAGCTGCTTCTAAATTTTCTGTAGTAACAACTACGCAATGATCAGGCTCGCCTGGCACTACTTTGTATGCTACTACTACTTTTCTATTGTTTTGAGTCATTCGACCTACATGTTTTAACATATTTTTCTCCTAACCTTGCGGTTGTTGTGATTGCGACTGTGATACTGCATTTAGAAATGTTTCTAATTTAGTATAAGTTTGACCAACAGTCATCATTTCATTTGGCTTAAAAGCACCTCGCTGACTTGCTACATCGATAATACTCTTAAGTGCAGTTAAGTCTTGAACAGTTAAATCGGGTGCTGTTGATTGTGCTTCTTCCTGGGGAGCAGGTGCTGTAACTTGTTCCTCAGGTGCAATATTTTTTTCTTCGCTCATAAAGTTCTCCTATATTATATATATGCGCAGTTTATTTATTTGTACTTCAAATGTGGACACGCTAACATGAAATAACTCATGTCTTTAGATTCTTCAAACCCAACTGTTATAACACTTATAAGTTTGTTATTATCATCTAAGCTAACATTCTTACCAATATAAAATCTATTCTTTAGATATTTTTCAATCCATTTTGAAAGACTGTCTTCAATATTATACATCATTGGTAAATTAACATATTCAAAGTGCGGAGGAGCATGTTTTACTTTCCGCACGTCAAATATGTTTAATGGATTTGGAGTTTTTTGTTTTATCATGCTGCCTGATCGTAATGTACAGTTGTACCAAATGGTCCTTGTAAACTCTTATCCGAATTAGAATGAATTAAAAATACTGTATCACAGTAGTCTGGATCACCCCAACTGTCCCAAGCATAACCGTCTGTAAACATAATAAACTTCTTAGGTTGAATGTCCTGTTCTTTCATATAAGACCAATTAGCCATAAAGTCAGTGCCGCCACCGCCCATAACTTCGTAGTCTTCTAAGTTTTCACCATTGTCTGATGTAAAGTCGGCTTCGTTATATACCTTAGTATCAAAGCACCAAATTTTAATATTGTAGTCTTGATACTCGTCCATTATGCCTTTTACTTCACTTAGGAAGTCTTTAGCTTGTGCATTGCCAATCGAGCCGCTCATATCAATACTAACACAAATGTCAATAGTTTCGTCAAAGTTCATACCCGGAAGTATAGCACCGCTCATTTGGCCTTTACGTGAAGGTCGACTAAATGTAAAGTCATTTTTAATAGTTGACTGAATTTGTTGACGCAGTATTTCGCGCCAGTTCATTTTAGGTTCTGTTAGATCCTTAATCATACGTGCAACACCTGCAGGAGTATTACCTGCGCCTGCGCTTTGTGCTGCCGAAATCATATTTTCTTTTACTTCGTCGCGTATTTTACGTAGATCCTCTTTGGAATATTTAGGACGTTTCTTTGAAACATCATTTCCGTTGCCGTCTTTGCCTTCTTCGCCGGCATCTCCTTCGGTGCCTTCGCCTTCCCAATCGAGATGTTCGTCAAGCAATTCACCTAGTTGCTCTAGTTCTTGTTCATCATATTTGTTAAAAATATCTTCGTATACTTCTTCTGACATCCATCCTTCATATTTAAAGTCTTGGAAACAATCTACAAGTTTAGGTATTTCTCCAATACGATCACGTACTAGTGTATTGTTTACAATATAGTCACATGCAATGTTGTGTATTTGGGGATGTCGATCTTGTCTACGTTCTAAATGATCAAATACACAGTGTAATATTTCATGGGCAATAACAAACTCAATCTCTTTGTTTGACATTGCGTTAAAGAATTGTGTATTAAAGTAAAGATTTTTACCGTCAACAGCGGCAGTAGGACACCAATCGTCTGCTGCCAAAATGCGCAAACGTGTAGCCATGTTACCAAAGAAAGGATGACGTAGCAGTAAACCTACTCGTGCAACAATAATGCGGTCTAGTACTTCTACACGCATTTCTTCAAGTGCTTCGGGTGTAATGTCCGGATCAGGTGTCCAACGTTTCTTACCTTCTACATTATATAGTACATCTGGATTAAACATTGTGCTGTGTCCTTTTGTTAACTTATACATATATTATAGCATCTACAGTATATATGTCAACCATTATTTTTTAAATCAAAAGAAAGGACGAGCTCAAAAGAACCCGTCCTTTTTGTATCAATTAACAGCTTGCGCTGCCTTGATATACTTACCATAACGTTCGTGGAATTCATCAAAGCATTCTACTTCGTCTGGATCAATGGGCAATGAATACTGTGTAAGTGCGAGCTTAATACCCATAACAACTAACTCAGTATCAAAGTTATCCATTGCAAAGCGCAGGAAGTTGTTGACTTTGTCATCAAACTTTTTATCGTTTGCATCTGATGATTCTTTCAACTCATAACAAAGAGACACAGTTAAGGAATACATTGCACTGATTTCTTTGTTCTGTAGCTCTTTGACCTTACCTGCTAAAATGTCAGTTGGATTAGGCATACTTGATGCAACCTTGCGGTGCGCCATAAATTTGACAGCCAAACCTTCACCAACAGCACCACTAACTAAATCAGTAGTGGTAGTTTCGTCTAAGTCATCTTCAAGTAGTTCGCTTACAAATGCCCAACTACGTGGGGTTGCAAACGAGCGTGAAGCTGAACGAGGATCGAAATCGTATAAATCTTTCTTAGCAAATGTCAAGTAACCAACAACATCTTTGTGTTGATTATTATCAACTGCCCAGTCAAACCAGTCTGGAAAGCTAACAGCAAGTTCTAAGTGAATAAAACGGTTAGCTAACGGAGCAGGCATTCTATATGTAACACCTTTGTCAGCTTCACGGTTACCAGCCGCAACAATCATTACGTTGTCTGGTAGTTTGTATTCACCTACACGACGATTTAGAATGAGCTGGTATGCTGCCGCTTGTACACTAGGCGCTGCCGAATTCATTTCGTCTAAGAACAGTACAATATTATCGTATTGTGCCGCAAACTCTTCGCTTGGAAGTTCGCTAGGTGCACCCCATACCATTGTACCGGAGTTGCTGTCGAAGTACGGAATACCTTTAATATCTGTAGGTTCCCATAATGACAAGCGAATGTCGATTAAGTGTGAATTTGTAAAACTATCGCTAATTTGCCTTACAATATCGGATTTACCAATACCTGGAGGTCCCCAAAGGAAAATAGGACGTTTCTTTTTAAGCGCATGTTTGATTGATGCTTTTGCGCCGTTTGGACTAACTGTGCGTGTTGCTGTAGCTTCCATAGTGTATTCCCTCTTTGTTTATCAGTGCATTATTTAAACTATACATATATAATAACATATCTATAGGAAATGTCAACCTTTTTCTAAAAAAAGAAATCTATATAAATCAATAACTTAGGATTTTTCTTGTCTTTTCATTGCTTTTATAAGCCCGTATTTGCGTAAATCTCCTGAAAAAAGACTCAGTTCGACAGCCTTCTTTTCGTTCGTTACAGTAATACTACGGTTTGTAAGATAGTATGGACAATCAATAAACTGATCTAAAAATATTATAACCTGTGTAGTCAACGGCATATCTTTAGGATATGGTACATCATAAGTTGCTAAACCTATTTCACTAACTATTTTCATTCCTGCTTCTGTTAGTCTTAATCCACCTTCTCCTTTATTGCGTGTGTTCTGCCACCATAAAGGCATATACTCTTTTACTGCTAATTCATTGGAAGACTTTTCTAATTGTGTTAAGAATATCTTAGTGTATGTTTCTTTCCAATTCATTCTTCATCAACTATTTCACCTGCTGTTAGTTTGTATACAGCAAATTCTTGACTTTTGAATAAATCGTTTAATTTTTTAGCTAGATTAAGTGCATGTCCGGGATTTGAAAAACTTACCTTTTTATATTTAGGTCCGGGATAGTTTGTAAGAACATTTGCAGATTTAAGATTGAATGGTTTACCTTGATAAAACACTGCCCATATAGCATCAGCTTCTAATACTTGCTCGCTTTTATAGGTTTTACTATCTATATTTTCTAATATTACTGTTGGCTTGGGCCTGCTCATATGCGTAATCCTTTTAATTAACTACGCATATATTTATCTCTTTTAAGAGTTATCTACGTAGTTAAAACTTAGAACCACCGTCAATGTTAACTTCAATTTTCTCGTCAGAGGTGTCCTTTGAATCAGATACTAGTTGTTCCAAATCACCATGTAATCTACTCATTACTATACCTAAAGTAAACGCTAGATTCTTTGCTACTGCAATTTCTAGTTTAACTTCTCGAGCTCTACTATTTTCAGCGGCTTTTACTTGTTGTAGAAACTGCTGTAATGGTATTGTGTTTAATGGTTCAACGGTTGGCACGTGACAACTCCTGACGCATTACTATTTCTGTTTTAAATGGACCTTTGTAATTATAACGCTCAACTGTAATTAATTTAGGACAAAAGCTCTTAACCCATCCTTTTTCAAACTCAATAATATAGTATCCTGCGCAGTATGAGCTTTTAGATTTATTACTTTTTGTAAACAATGGTAACTTTCTTTTTACATCATACATTGTATTGTAAGGTTGTACACTAGTTGGAAAGCCATGCACGATAAAATCGTTTGGCAAAGTTTGCTCGTCAGCGTCACTCCAAATAATATCAACACCAAACTTCTTTTTCATTTCACTTTTATTATCAAAGAAGCATGTTTCGATTGAACTTGAAAACATATATCTATCGTCGTTCCAAGACATTGTTCCAACACGTTGATTATCTTGTTCAACAATCCAAAATTT
>Ga0187219_1000223_pt1 | contig 26233 bp, 7 predicted proteins | sample 13SPOviralmetaG_FD_130162 | JGI IMG/M metagenome (GOLD analysis project Ga0187219, IMG submission 130162) | Marine viral communities from the oligotrophic San Pedro Time Series (SPOT) site, San Pedro Channel, CA, USA - 13 SPOT_SRF_2010-07-21... | ecosystem: Environmental > Aquatic > Marine >... | reverse complement strand
TCAGAATATAGAATTACTGTAGTATTTAGTATAAAGGCAACTGATGAAGTTGCTGACGTAGAAATTAACTTAAGACGACTCAGGTAAATAGACATGGCATCAAATTTAAATGTTACAGAATTAGACTTTGATCAGATAAAGGAAAATTTAAAAAGCTTTATGAAGTCACAATCGCAATTTAAAGATTATGACTTTGAAGGTTCAGGTCTAAACGTGTTAATGGATGTTCTTGCATATAATACACATTATAATGCGATGCTAGCTCACTTTGCTCTTAACGAAGCATTTCTTGATTCAGCTCAAATTCGTGGTAATGTTGTATCACGTGCAGGACTACTCGGTTATACTCCACGATCAATACTAGCACCACGATCAACAGTAAAGTTAGTTGTAGATGTAAGTGCTTATCAAGGTACAATTCCTTCGGCACTTGTTGTAGAAAGAGGTACTAAATTTAATTCAGTTGTTGATGGTGTTTCATATACGTTTTCTTCTTTAGAATCTCAAACTGCTATTTTAGTTGAAGATGACGCTAGTAAAACATATACATTTGACGAGATAACATTAGGTCAAGGTAAGTTTAGATATCTATCGTATCGAGTAGATAACGAAATAGAAAATCAAAAGTTTCAGCTTTCTGATTTAAACGCTGATACATCTTCATTACGAGTTCGTATTCAAGAAAACCAAGATTCGAATGCATTTGATTCTTATGTTAAATTTACTACATTACAAGAAATCGATTCATTAAGCCAAGTGTATCATTTACAAGAAAATTCAAGTGGCTTTTTCCAAATATATTTTGGTGATGGTATTATTGGTAAGAAGCCAGTAAATGACAATATTGTAACACTCGATTATCTTGCAACTGATGGGCCAGCTGCAAACGGTGCAAATACGTTTACTCTTACAACAGATTTTCCAACTTTGACTGGTAACATTAATACAACTGTGACTACGCTTACTACAGCTACTGGTGGTACTCAAGCTGAGACCACAGAGTCAATTAGATTTAATGCTCCTATTACATTCCAAGCTCAGGATCGAGCAGTTACATCTCAGGACTATGCTGCAATTATTCAGCGCAACTTTGCTAATATCGAATCTATTTCTACATGGGGTGGTGAAGATAATGTTATTCCTGATTATGGAAAAGCATATCTAAGTATTAAGCCATTGATTGGTAATGTGCTTACTCAAAATGAAAAAAATCAAATTGTCGATATTTTACAAAATAAAAATACAGTATCTATTAAACCTGAAATACTAGATCCAGAATTTACAAATATCGAACTAGACGTTATATTTAAATATAATCCTGCTCTTACAAGTAGAACAAAACAAGCAATTGAATCATTAGTAACTGATACAATTTTAGATTATAACTTTAACCAACTTAATAAGTTTGATGGTGTATTTAGACACTCTGAATTATTAACTCTTGTTGATAATTCTGATCCAGCAATTACAAGTTCTACGATAAGACCATTTATGTATAAAAACATAGATGCTAGTACAATAAAAGCCGATAACACATTTACTTTAACTTATGCCGGCAAATTCTTTATTAAAAAAGGAAAAGAATTTAGCATTGACAGTACAGCATTTAAAATTGGTGGTATAGATCATTTCTTCGGAGACTTAGAAATCGAAGGATCTAATAATAGAAAGGTTATGGTATATAAAGTAGTAAATGCGCAAAATCAGGTTGTAGTACCAGATGCAGGAGAAATAAATACTTTAAATGGAGTAATTACATTAAATAATTTTGCAGTAGATACACCAACGACAATACAAATAACAATTGCTCCTGATTCATTAGATATTGCGCCAAAGAGAAATCAAATTATTAATATAGAAGCTTCACGTATTCTTGCTTCTGGATCAATTGATCAAATTGCATATTCAGGACCTTCTGGAACTCTTGATTATTCAACTACAAGTAGATTGAGATAATATATGTCAGTTAAAAGTTTAAAAAATTTAGATTCATTTTCTCGTGGTTATATTGAAGGTCGTACTACACAAGTTGACTTTGATACAACATTATCGGGTGATGTAAAAACTGCAATAACAAACAGCACTGAGATTGTTTTTACTAGTAAATTAGTCAAAAATGAAGGCTTATATAATGAAATAGTTCCTGTTATTGGCCAAGTAATATCGGCCGAAGGAATCGATGGTATACCTAAAATAGTATCATTTACTTTAGATAATGGTAATGGTGAATCAACTATTAGTATAGATATTCCTCAAACTCTTGATGCTAATACTTTTATAACTGTAAGCGATACTAATTCTGGTCTTGACCAATATGATATTGTTGGTAGCACATTATCACGATCAAAAGAAGATTTAAGAATTAATGATCTTATACCAGAACAACTTTTAGATCATTCGGGGGATGTTGATTCTGGTGGTATACAGCCTTTCCTTGATGCATATTATAAATTTATGAATACTGAAGAGTTTCTATATAAAGAAATAGAAACCTTTGAAGATGTAGTTATTAATAATGTTGCAACGATTCGTATACCAGATCCGGATTTAAAAAATACTAAGTTTTTTAGTCAAGCTGCTGCTCGTAGTGCGCAAATTATTGACTTCGAAGGCAATATTTTAACAGTTGGAGACAATTCAATTGATTATGATATTGCAGTAGATGATATTAATATTTTTAACGTAGATAATTTACCTACTGATATTTCATTAGATAGTAACTCAGGAAGAACATTATCAATCGTAGGATTACCAGCAAGATTAAATAATAAAAAAATTACAGTTCGTACGTCAGTACAAAATCTTGTCATCTCTAATCCATCCTTTAAATTAAATACGTTAGAAGATGCTTTAAATATTAATGAGACTGACGAAGAACTTTTAGATATGATGCAGCGAGAAATCGCCCCTTCTATTGATAAAAATATTAATGTAAATAAAAGAGCTCTTTATCAAAGACTAATTGATTTTTATAGAATACGTGGTTCAAACGATTCGATTGATTTATTTTTTAAATTGTTTTTTCAAGATCAAGAAATTGATGTTACATACCCATGGGATTCTACGCTTAAAACATCGATGGGTAACTGGGATAATCAAACATTAGTTGCTGCAGCGTATGATAAATTAAATACTGATTTAAATGCTTCAGATGCGGCTGCAGGCGACGATTATGGTAGTTCTATTTCATTAGATGCTGTGACAAAATTAGTAGCTGTAGGTGCACCAGGAAAAGATTCGGATGAAGGTGCTGTATATATTTATAATACTGGTGATAATGGTTACACTTATAGCTCAGAAGTAAAAATTGAAAGTAATACTGGATCGGGAGGTGATAAGTTTGGTTCAGTTGTATCTTTATCTGATGAAATAGTTGCAATATCAGCTCCAGAAGATACTGAGTATAATGGTGGAACTGCAGCTGATAGTGGTACTGTAGAAATATGGCAAAGATTTTTAACACAAGCACCTTCAACATATCAATGGCGTTTTCAGTCGAAACTTAGTGGCAGTACTGGAGGATTAAACTTTGGTAAAGACATATCATTAGATAGAGATACCTTAGCAGTTTGTGTTCCTGGTTACGTAAATGCTGATCGTTCAAATGGTGCGATTATTGTCTATAAAGGTACTGGTTCTAGTTGGGTACAATCGCAAGTTATTCCTACTCCACTAGATGTGAATGAAAATGGAGAAAATGGTTGGGGTGAAAAGGTACATTTAAAAGGTAATTATTTAATTGTTTCTTGGCCTAGTAGAAATAATAATACAGGTTCAGTAAGTATATTTACTAAAAACCAATCAACAGGTTTATTTAATGAAATACCGGAAGATATATTAGTACCTAGAACATTAGATACTGGCGATTTATTTGGAACGTCTTTTGATTTAGATGCAATAACAAATCCAGCAAAACCGATTTGTGCAATTTCTTCACCAGGATCTAGATCAGTATATATTTTTGAAAGACACGTTGCGAGTAATAATGTTGTAAATTGGGATTTACAGGATAGATTACAACCATCAGTTGGACAACTTGATGATGGTTTTGGTACATCATTAAAAATATTTAATAATAATGTATTAGTAGGAGCACCGCTTTCTGATGGAATAGATGATACTAACCTTATTACAAACTGTGGATTAGTATATCATTTTGAAAAAATAGATGAATGGCTTCAAAAATCGACATATAATGAAATTAAAACTGCTAATAATAAGTTTGGTTCGTTCGTTGAAATTTCTAAAACCGATGTATATAACTTACTTGTTGGTACACCTTTATCAAGTGCAGGTGGTCATATTATTAATTTCAATAGACCGTCTCAAGTAGGTAAGTATTTAAATAACGAAGGCTTTTTATCTGATAAACAAAAAATACAAGATTCTGAATTTTATCAAAAGTTTTCGTATGTAATTAAAGCTGGTCGTAATATATCTCAATGGAAAAACGTTTATAATAAATTAGTTCATCCAGCAGGATTTAAATACTTTGGCGAAATTTTAGTTGTAATTAAAGCTGTACGTGATGTTTTAGGTGATGGGGCTGGTCCTGAAGGTCCGAGAACAACAATTACCGAAAGAACAAGAGATCTTTTTGGTAACGAAATAACAGAAGAAAGAAACGTAATTGCATATAGCAATGCAGCGGCGTTTAGAAAAACTCTTTCTGCTATGCCAGGAATACAGCCTGGATTGATGCGTGATGATCTTGCATTACTTATTATAGCACTGGCTTCTTTCTTTTCTCCTTCTACAGATGCTCGCCCAAATAGATCAGCAAGACTTTCTATTGTAAAACTTGAAACTGGTGGAACTATTCCTGCAGATGGTGTATCAATTGTTGAGCCTGGTGCTGGTTATAATACTGCTCCAACTGTAACAGCATCAGATGGTTCTGATGCTGTATTTGAAACTGAAGTAAATAGATTTGGTGAAGTAGTAGATGTAATTGTAAAAGGTGGACATCCGCTTACTACATCTACTCCAACTAATTCAACTTCATTTATATTCGATGGAACTGCAGATAATAATCGAAGTACCGATACTACTGTAACTGCTATATCAACCGGTGGTTCGCGTTCTTCTGGTTCGGGCATCGATGGCGAAGTTACTATTGTTATTGGTGCTGATGATACAATTGAAAGTGTAACAGCTACAACTGCCGGCACAGGATATAAAGTCGGTGAAGTAATTACAATTCCGGGAAGTGATTTAGGAGGAGGTGCTGATCTAGAACTTATAGTAAACCAAGTACATTCCGGAACTGGTTATGATACAAACTCATCTCTTACTGTACAACCATTAAGCGAAGTTGCTAATAGTGGTACAGAAACTGCTATTGGTAAAGTAACCGATTTAACAGAAATTACATTAGCAAGTAATCCATTAACAGTTGGTATTTTTTATAAAATATTAGATTTAGGTGATGCAACTTCAGCAAACTTCAATGCAATATCAACAGAAGAATATGATAGAGAAACTTGGGAAGTTGGTGATGTATTTCAGGCTGAAACTACTGGCTCGAGTTTAACTACAACAGCAAAACTACAAGTTGCAGAAATAGGTTTAACTATTAATCTAAATATAACTAAAAAATACAGAATACCACCTATTGTAAGCATTGCTTCTCCTGATGCAATTGATTCAATAGGTCAGCCTTTATCAACCAACATTAATGCAGAAGCAAGACTTACTCTTAATACTGAAATTCCATTAGATGGTACAGCAAGGCTTGTATTAAGAAATAGATATATAGTAGCATTTAAAGGTGATGCCACCGATGCTAACTTTAATTCTATCGCCAAAGATCAGCAAACAACATGGAATGTTGGAGATACATTTATTGCATATAATGATGGAAGTGTATTATCTTCAACTGCTGCTACTGTTGTACCTTATGATGCTGATGGTAAATTAAATGGATTTAGAATTACAAATGCTGGACTAGGATATATTAATGATCCAGAAGTAAAAATAATAAGTAACTCTATTCACGAAAAACGAGTGCCTACAGTTATACCAATAAGAATTGTAACAAATGGTAATGATATTCAACATATCGATGATGATACTGGAAGAGTTACTACAACAAATGTCGATAGAAATAATAATTATTTTGCAAGAAAAATATATAATGAAAACCCAATATTAGGAGTTAAGAAGTTTACTGGAGAGTATCGAATTGATCAATTATCATCATTTACTATAGAAAATGTCGATACAAGTAGTATAAATAATCTTAACGTTAACACAATTATTCAACCTGAAAAGGACCGAAGTTCCTAGGATACAATTATGGCCGCAATCGTTTCAAACAATTTTAGATCACTTAACGCAAAGGGTTTTATCGAAGACGTAAGATCTGAGCAAAGTAACATTTACATTGGTGTGGGTAAAACTACAGCTTGGCAAGATTCAAGCCCGAATTTGCAAGATTTTACCGATGGTCAAGCTCCATTACCGGTAGATACCATTGACGATGCCAACGAAGCTCGGGCTAATATGATTGGCATGAAGTTATTGAAAAATAACGAAGTATCGCATGTAGTTCCAAGATATGACTGGACGGCAGGTACTGTGTATACACCATGGGATTCGGATGATCCTAATATTTTCGAAAACTCGGAAAATCCTTTTTATGTTTTAACAAGAGACTTTAAAGTATATAAATGCATAGATAGATTATCTAGTACAACTCTAGCATCTGATGTTCCAGTAAAAGTACAAGCTGCACCATTTGAAACAGCTGATGGTTATAAGTGGAAGTATATGTATACCGTTATTGCTACTGATTCAGAAAAGTTTTTAACTCGTTCTTATATGCCAGTTAAAACACTTACTGTTAGTACTGAAACTCAGGCTGTTGCTGGACAAACTGCTGCAGCAAATAGTGCATTTACAATTGAATTAGAGAATGAAAATCCAAAAATTACTGTAGGCCAACGAGTAAGTGCAAGTGTCGTAACTGGTACATTCGCGAATACGACTGTTGTAACTGCAGTATCAGGCAAATTCGTAACTCTTACAGCAAATACAGTTGAATATACTACTACTGCTAGCACCATTTTAACATTTGGTGATTTTGAAGATACTAACCCTCTTTATGATCAGCAACAAGCTCAGAAGAATAGTATACCACTTGCGGGCGGTATTGATCGTATTGAAGTAACTGATGCTGGTAGTGGTTATACCGATACAAATAGCGCTATAGCTGATGAGATTTTTATTGTAGGTGATGGAACTGGTGGAGCTGTTACTACGGCAAGTGTAACTAAAATTAGCAATACAATTACTAGAATTGTTCCAAGTAATCCTGGTACTAATTATAGTGTTGCTCAAGTATCTATTATTGATAGTGAATTACTAGGTTCTGGATTTAAAGCAAGAGCAATTATTCCACCTCCATCTGGTCACGGTGTAGACCCTGTAGCAGAGCTCGGTGGTTTTTATGTTGCCGCAAATACACAAATTAGTGGAGTTGATGATACTGATATTGCAAATAACCAGGACTTTAGACAAATCACTATACTTAAAAATCCTACGGTTGGTACAGGTTCTGCAGAAAAAGTTGAGACTAAAGCTGCAGCAACAGCAAGAGGTAATAATCGCGGCACATTTAGAGCAACTAAGTTTTTAAGTTATGATACTGGTGACGCAAATATTCAATCTGCTGTTGTTGGTATGGCTAATGTGGTCCAAAATGGTAATGATGTATTGTTAAAAGGCAGCCAAGGTGCTGCGTCAGCTCAAGGGGTGATACCTCGAGCTTATGTTACAAATGTAGACACAACTGCAGGTAAAATATATTATGTACAAAACAGTCTTACTGGTTATAATTCATTCCCTGCAACTGATACCCTTACATACTCAGATAGTGGCGCGCCAACCGGAGCTGTTGGTGGTATTACATTAACTGCTTCTAATGGTGTTACTGACTTTAATAAGCAATCTGGTGAGATATTATTTATTGAAAATCGTGATCCTATTCAAAGAAGTAGTACACAAATAGAAGATATTAAATTAATCCTTGAATTTTAAGAGAATAAAAAAATGGCAATTAGTAAAGTAAAAAGTATTTTTTCAACTTATACTTTTGATGACTCTGTTGAGACAAAGAATTATCATAGAGTGTTATTTAGACCGGGTGTATCAGTACAAGCCCGCGAACTTACAGAGCTTCAAACTAATTTGCAGCGACAAATTGATTATCATGGTCAATATAGTTTCGTAGATGGAAGCCGTGTTACTGGAGGTGAGCTTGCATTAGATGTTGAATATGATTATGTAAAACTTGAAAGCACATTTACTGATGGTACTGGAACATATAATTCAGAATCATTTATTACAACTATTGCAAATACTGTTGGTACAGTATTAACAAATGCAAATGGTGTTGAAGCTGAAGTAATTCAAATTATTAGTGAGGCAGGTACTGATTTAAAATCAAATTCTAATAAAAGCGGAATTTTATCTTCTGGCAATTCTTCTGATCCTCTTACAATATATATTAAGTACATTAAAGGTAGTGGTACTAATAATTCTAATTTATTTTCTATTGGAGAGGTATTAACATCAAGTACCAATGCTAATCACAAATTAATGGTTGGTGAAGGTACTAATATTGATAATGCTGGCGAAGATTCGACAATTCAAAATGCGATAGGTCAGGGGTCTAAAATAACAATTAATGAAGGTGTCTATTTTATGTCAGGCAGCTTTGTTTATGTTAGTGCTGACAATCTAATACTAGACAAATATAGTAATATTCCAAATAATATTATAGGCTTAAACGTTTTAGAAACAGTCGTATCAGCAGTCGATGATCCTGATCTAGTTGATAATGCACAAGGATTTCCTAATGCTTCTGCTCCTGGTGCAGATCGTTATAAAATCTCAACTCAATTAATTAAAGAGCCTCTTGATGCTCCTAATACAATATATACTAATTACCTAACTTTATTGCGAGTTCAAGGCGGAATAATTCAAAAGAAAATTGCTCCTGCTGCAGAGGTTGATACAGAATTAACTCATAGATTTGCAAATAGAACATATGAAGAATCAGGAAACTATTCTTTAAAACCATTCGTATTAGATATTAAAGAACATTTAGATAACGGATCTAATAATGGTTATTTAACTGCAGCTAACGGTGGTGATGCTGATAAGTATGTTGTTGGTATTGAACCTAATGTTGCTTATGTGCAAGGGTTTAGAACTGAAAATATTTCAACTAAGTTTATTGAAGTAGATAAACCGCGAGAGACTAGTGCTAGTCCTTTCGACTTCGTTGAAAAAGAAAGTACAACAAGTAGCTTACCTCTTGGAAATTACATAAGAGTACAAATTGATACTACTACTAACTCAGTTGGATTACCTGATATTAATAATTTTAGAGAGCTAGCTCTTGTTGATTCTTCAGAACTTGATCATGTTGCTTTGGTTGATACTGTTAATGATAGTACTGGCGCCACTCCGTTTCAAGCTACTGCTTCAACAGGTAGAGCCACGGGAATTTATAATGTAACAGATACTGGTGCTAGTGGTACTATTTGTACTTCAAATACTGCAGGCGGTGGTCAAGGAACTGGAGCTGAGTTTAAAATTACTATTGATCAATCTAAATTTGTATCAATTGAAGTTACAGAAGGCGGTGATGGTTATCATGTTGATAACGTATTTACCGTTAAAGGATCTGCGTTAGGTGGTACTGATACTACTCATGATCTTACATTTAATGTTGCACAACTTGGTGTCGGTAGAGCAAGATGTCGCGCAGTAACACCAGATACTACAGGCTTTTTAAGATTATATCTATTCGATATCATTATGACGAAAGGATCTTTTGCACAGGTTGATAGAGTAGAACAATTATCAACTGCAACTGATGGCTCTGCAGCTAATAGTTTTCATGCAATTTTACCTACACCAATCGGTGGAACTTCAGGTAAAAAGTATCTTGCAAAAGATAATTCTTATATATGGTCTTTACCTCATTATGGAATTAAGACGACTGAAACAGCAAACGACCCTAAACCTATTTATCAAATACAAAAGAAATTATATGTAGATAGTGCTAGTGCTGATAATGCACATACTTTTAGTAATGCATTAGCTATTGACGAAACATTAATATCAACTACTGGTATAGTGACGTCAATAGGTACCGGTACTGGTACTGATCTCGTAACTAAAGTTGATGCTACAGCCTCAGCGGGTACAGGAAATGATTCTCAAAATATTACAATAAATCATGATGATATTGCTAGTGGTGAAAGCCTCGCTGTAATTATTGTAGTACAAAAAACTGGAGCGGGAGATAATAGAAAAAACAAAACGTTTAATCAGGAAATAAATAAAGAATATACCTTTGATGGTAATAGTTCTTTACTCCTAGATGCATACGATATATACAAGCTTCATTCTGTAAAATTGGGAGTTAATGGTACTGGTGAAACAGATGGCAATGCTACTGATGGTGACACTCAAATAACTCTTACTTCAGCAACTTCAGGTAACGCAGAAATTGGAATGGGCGTAGTAGGCGTAGGTATTGTAAATGGAACAACTATTACTGATAAATCTGGAGATACTATAACCCTATCGATTGCAATTGAAGCCGATATCAATACTGGATCAACTTTATCCCTTATTGGAGCTGATGTCACCGATAAGTTTGATTTAGATAATGGTCAAACTGCCAATTATTATGGCGAAGGTAAGTTAATACCATTGCAAAAAATAGCTGCGGGTAAATTATATGTAACTTTTGATCACTATACACATAGTTCAGGAGAATATCTTGTTAAGGATTCATACCCAGTAGATAATGCCGTAACTGGACATTATTTAAAAGATATACCAAAATTTTCGTTACCTTCTGGTGAAGAAGTTGATTTAAAAGATTGCGTAGATTTTAGACCAGTAAAAGCTACAACCGGTTTTACAACAAATCAATATGGACTAACAGATGATAGTGTCTTTGATTATACACCATCATCTGGTCCTGGCGCTTCTGTTAACTCTCCTGCAATTCAACCGGCTTCTCAATTTATTTTTAACGGTCAAATATGGTTTCCTAGAATAGATAAAATTGTATTAGGACGTGATGGAGAATACCAGATATTAAAAGGTGTTTCAAGCGAAGACCCGGTTGAAATAGAAGATCCATCTGATTGTATGGTAATTGGAGTATTAAAAGTTAAACCATTTACGTATGATGCTCGAGTTGATATTATACCTGAAGTAAGAAATTATAAGCGATATACTATGAAGAATATTGCTGATATTGATAAAAGACTTAAGAAACTAGAATATTATACTTCTTTAAGTTTACAAGAGCAAGCTACATTTAATATATCTCTTAATGAAGTTGTGCAAAAACCAACTGCTGATGGTCTTACTACTTATGAAGATACTGTTGAAAGATTTAAAAATGGTATTTTTACAGATCAGTTTAAAGGCCATGGCAACGCACACGTTACGCATCCAAATTATTTCTGTTCTATTGATAGAAAAAATAACGTAGTAAGACCAATGTTTGATGAACAATGTGTTAATCTAGTTCGTAAACCTGGAGACAACGGGGCGGCTGTACATAATAGATCAACTTATTCATTACCATATACTAGTGTATCATTTATTAATCAACCTAATGCAACTGAAACAGAGTTTATTAATCCATATAATATGTTTGTATGGACTGGAACATGCCGACTATCACCAGATACGGATGAATGGAAAGATGTAGAACATTTACCAGATGTTATTGTTAATTCAGATGGTAACTTTAATCAAATGGTTGAGCTTTATGAAAAGGCCGGACTCGTAGGTCAATGGGATTGGGGCGAATGGGAAACAGATTGGGTTGGTACTAGTACTCGTACTCAGAATTTTACTTTCGGTGCAGTAGGAAATACAAATTGGCGCGATAGAGGAGGCTGGTGGCAGCCAGGAAGAAACGTAGGTCAAGTTACAACTACTACTACTAGAACTGGGCAATCGCGCGTAGGAACAATGGGTTATATTAAAGAAGATACTGTTACTACAGAATCAGGTGATAAGGTAGTAGAAGTTAATTATATACCGTTTATTCGTTCTAGAGAAGTTTACTTTACTGCTGAATTATTAAAACCCAATACTAAGCTTTATGCATTCTTTAATGGTGTTAACGTTACTAATTATTGTGCAGAAAAAGCATTCCAGGAATTTACAGATAGAACTAATGTAAGATTGTACACTAACCAAACACAACATACTCTTAGTAGTCGTGGCCAGTTAACGACTGATGCATCTGGTAGAATTACCGGGTCATTTTTGATTCCTAATACTGAGGCGTTAAAATTCAAAACTGGTGAGCGTATATTTAAATTAACTGATTCTCCATCAAATGATACTGCTAGTCTTAATGATGAAATGACTTATGCCGAAGCAACTTATCGTGCACAAGGTTTGATAGAGTCTAAGCAAAATACAATTGTTAATACTAAGGTTGCACAAATCGCACATCGCGAAATAACGGAAAATAGAGTTATTACTGAACGCAATGTTAACGATCAAAGAAGAGTAACTTGGTTTGATCCATTAGCTCAATCGATTTTGATAACAGAAAAAGGTGGTTGTTTTGTTACTGAACTTGATATATTCTTAAATACAGCTGATCCTTCAATACCAATTAATGTATCTATTAGAGAAATGTTAAATGGTTATCCTACTCAAAAAGTTGTACCGGGATCTGATACCGTAATTTATCCATCGACTGCATCATCAGGTACTACAAATGCAAATACGATGGTAGCTGGTAAAAAATATCGAATTATGACTTCAGGATCTAGTAACTTTACATCAGTAGGTGCACCAAATAATAATGTAGGTACAGTATTTAGAGTTTCTATTGAAGCGAGTCAATCTGCTATTAGTGCATTAGGTACTAGTGGTAAAGTTGACGAAATAAATGTATTATACACTGGCTCTGGTGGTAACGGTCCTATGATATCAGATAATGCGTCAGCTGCATTACCGGTTACATTCTCGAATCCAGTTTACTTATCTCAAGATCAAGAATACGCGATTGTGTTAATGTCTAATTCAGATATTTACAAGCTATTTGTAACAACACCAGGTAAAAATGATTTAACAACTGGTGCATTAGTTGATGGTAACCACTATGGTGGTTCTTTCTTCATGTCTCAAAATGCTTCAACTTGGACAGCTGATCCAAAACGTGATCTTAAGTTTAAGTTGTATAAAGCGCAATTTGAATCAAATGCAACACTTACATTTGTAAATGACAAGCTTCCAGTTAAAGATTTAGTCACAGATCCTTTCCTTGTATGTACAGCTTCTGCAACAAATAGCGCTGTACTCAGAGTAAGTCATCCTAATCATGGAATGATGGAAGGAAGTGGCGTTACAATTGCTGGAGCTACTTCAATTGGATCATTAACAGCTTCTCAAATAAACGGATATCATGTCATTAGGGATGTTGAAAGAGATTCATATGCTCTTGATCCTATAACATTTACGGGAACTTTATCTGAAAATAGTTATGGTGGTGGTGATAGTGTAACTGCAACCGAGAATATGATGATTGATGCATTTGTTCCTTATACTGAGATGCTAAACTTACCTGAAACTTCTGTATCAGCTGAATATAGTGGATTTAGCGGTAGATCACAAGATAATACTACTCAAGGTAAATTTGTAAAAACTGTTAATCAACCTTTAACATTTAATAAAACTAATTACCTAGATAATCCTCTGTGTATTGCTAGTTCAGCTGAACATAATCCAGGTGGAGGACTATCTCCTCTTGGTGGATTAAATAATGATATTGCAACTAATAAATCATTTGGTATGACTATATCTCTTAGTACTACAAATACTAATTTAACACCAATAATTGATGGAGATAGAACATCACTATTTTGTATTTCCAATAGAACAAATAGCGCAGTTACTTCTCAGCAAATAGGTAGTACTCAATATAATAAAACAACACATGGGCGAAACTATGTTGCAGATACTGCAGCTAAAGGTAATTCAAATCTTAATGCCTATATTACAAAAGAAGTTACTTTAGCTAATGAAGCAACACATCTCAATTTCTTTGCAGATGTATTTAAACCAGTAGGATCAGATGTTATTGTGTATTATAAGGCGCAAACTTCTGGTGATGATGTTCCATTTGATGATTTGCAATGGACTAGATTAGAGCCATTAGAACCAATTCCAGCAGATGATACTAATTTTGGTCCGGTTGAATATGAAGTTAACTTAGCAGATGTTCCGGAAGTAACAGATACATTTACATCATTCGCATTTAAAGTGGTATTCGTTGCAACAAATAGTAGTAGAGTTCCAATGATTTCTGATTTAAGAGCAATTGCGAGTACATAATATAATGTCATCAAGACTGATAATAGAAAATAATATAGACCTAGAACGTGATACTACGACTGGCGCCGTTATAAATACTAATAGTAGTTTATATCAAAAACGATTAAATCAAATTAAAGCTTTAAAAAGTCGTCAATCTGAAAAGAAAAAATTCGATGAAGAGTTTAATGATCTTAAGAATGATGTAGATGAAATAAAAACTTTATTAAAAACCTTATTAGCGAGTAAAGAATAATGTCAAAAGAAACCCTAGTAAATAAGTCAGAAACCTTCGAAGATTGGAGATTAAAAACTAATGAAGTATCATTAGATCTCGGATCGATTGCTAGTAATAGAACATATACTGCAGCAAGTTTAGATACTGAATCACGTTTAACTGATCAATATATTACACGAGATGATTTAGGTGATGGTGGTTTATATATTCGTGATGTTAGTAATCTTCCAGGTGGATTAGAAATTGACTATTCAGCTGATAGGTCAGTAGATAATACTGATGGTTATCTTATTCTTAATGCTGGTTCTACTACTAGATTTCCAAGTGGCACTTTAATCGCGCAATATGCTAATAATAGCACTAGTAGTACTCCTTTATTTAGTGCAACGGTTGTTTCTTGTTCTAATAAAAAAATCCTTCTGAGTAACATAGGTGGAACTGAAGGTTTTAATCCAACTCTAAATCTATATGATGCCGATGAAGTAACAGCCTTTATTGCGGCATCTTATTTAAAAGAAATTATAGTTGAATCATATCATCATGGTAATGTTCGAGTTTATAGAAGTCGTAATTATCAATTTGCCGGTAATGTAATCACTGGACAAACAGTAAATGCATTAATATTATCCGATGATACATATCATACTATTCAACATAACGAAAAAGTAACTTACACTACGCCAGAAACTGGAGGCATATACGGTAGTCCTGGTGACGTTACTACTTTTTATGTTATTAAACCAAAATCATATACAAGCACCGAGATCTTTTTATCTCTTACTTTTAATGGTAGCGCAGAAACTTTAGCAGCAGGTAGTGGAACACAGTCGTTATCAACTTCGAGGGTTGCATTACCTCAGAATATGAATCAAAATGGATTTCATATTGCGCCACAGCGACATTATGTTAGTACTAATGCATCGTCTATTCCAGCTACATTTGTAGAAGGTGAAGTATTATATCAAGGTACTCAGGGCTCTGAAACTTTCAAAGGTGTATTATATACTGCCGATATTTCAGGTGTTTTAATATTTAAAAGTATTTTAGAAGGTTCTTTCGATTCAAGCGAAGATCTTATATCTACTACTAATAATTCTGACTTAATAGCAAATGCAAATTTAACATCAAATATTATTACGGCTGATCCTACTATTGGTCAAATGATAGAATTTAATACACCTGCAGCTGCAGGTGATGATTATAAGGTATATTTTGGTAGTGCTGTTGACGCTGTACTTGAATTACAAGATGATGTTGGTACAGTAGAAAATCTACAAACAAATAATTCAACAGATTTAACAGTTGCAATTAATGAATTAGAACTTGGATTGCGCGGAACACGTAACAATTTAGTTGCAACAGATCTCGCTACTCCAATGTCTGCCAATGATGTTGTATCTGCATTGCTTGAGCATGAAGCAGATTTATTTGGTGCAGAAGGTGCTAGTAAAAGAACCTTGACAAGTTTGCTTACCAATGATCAAGCTAGTATTGTTGATTCAATCAATGAGCTAGAAACTGCTATTCGTGGTAATAGTTCAGCTCTTGTTGCAACAGATTTAGGTTCTACTTCAGGGCATCCAGCAATGGATGCCGATGATCTTGTAGCTGCGGTACTTGAGCATGAAGTTGATTTATATGGTACTGGATCTCAAACACTATCTTCCCTTGCAACTAATAACCAATCTAACTTTGTTGCATCGATTAACGAATTAGAAACAGCAATTAGAGGTACAAATGCTGGTCTAGTATTAACTGATTTAGGAGTAACACTTGCTCCATATAATAATAGTGCTGTAAATCTTGTAGACCATAATGAAGAACTACAGCGTGATATTGGTGATGTTACAAATGCTAAACTTGGTGTATTAAATACTCCAGACGTTTCACTAACTACTTCTGGACTTACTTCTAGCGCTACAAATATTCTTACGATGTCATCAAATCCTATTGATGCAGGCATTAAAGTTGGTATGTTCTTATCAGGACATGATACTATTATTGATGAATCGACAGGTGGAGGTTCATTTGTTACTGCAGTAAGTGCTACTAATGTTACAATATCTAGACCGTTACTTCAAGATTTAGCAGATAATGCAAGTATTACTTTTAAAGTAGAAGATCTTGTTACAAAAATTAAAGGCCTTGATGATTCATTAGGCGCATTAGATGCAATAAGCACATCTCCTTTTCACGCTGATATTACATATAATAAATCTACATTTAAAGATACAATCAATAGTATTACTACTGCAATCGGTAATGCTGATATTGGTACTGTTATTAATTCAGGAGAAAGTGATGCTGAAACTCTTACTTCAGCACTACTTAGACTAAGAACTGATATTGGTGATGTAGGTGATTCAGGTGCAAATATTTCTGCGGGTAACTATACTAACTCTACTACCGATTTAACATCTTCTGTTCTTGCAGCAGCTGTCGCTATGACAGGAAATGTTGAGTTTATTACGGCTTTCGATGCGGGTGGCGTTGGTAGCTTGGCTGAAAAAGCCGGATATAGTGCAACTGATTTACATGCCGCTATTAGAGAACTACAAACTTATGTTGGTGATGCAAGTACACTTAGTAATTCTGGTGACACTTATACTGTAAACTCACATGGTTCAGAAACTGGTACGGGAACAACAACTCTTAATTTAGTATCAGCCGCTGATGTAGCTGTAGATGTTGGTTATGAAGTTACTGGAACTGGTATTACCGGTACTGCAACCATAGTAGAAAAATTAAGTAGTACATCGTTTGTTTTAAATGCAACACATACTGTAGGTACCGGTGTAACAATTACATTTACTGAACCTACAGGATATGGTTTTGCTGATGATGTGGTAACTAATGCATTAATTGAATTAAGAACTGCATTAGTAGGTGGTACAGCTGATCTTACAGATAAGGTTAATACTCTTGACGATTCTGACGGTGCTTCTACTGACTTTAATTCAACCAATATTGTTGATGCAATTAGAGAACTTCAAGATGATTTAGGGCAACAAAGCTTAATTACACAATCACCTTTCCACGGTGATCTTCATGGTAACTATTCAAGTAGTACTTTTAAAGATGCAATTAATAGTATTACTGCTGCAATTGGTGCTGTTGATATTGGTGATGTAATTGATAGCGGAGATGAAACACTCACGAATGCAATTGCACAATTAAGAACTGATATTGGTGACGTTGGTACGAGTGGTGCTTCTCTTGATACTACTGCAACTGACATTACAGGAGCAATTAACGAGTTAGAAGATGATCTTTATACATCTACAACTGGTTCATTTACTGGTCTTACATCAACTAATTTCCAGGATGCTATTGAAGAAAATGTAGCCGAGCTCGGTGATGTTACAACAATTGCGACAAATGATTACGGTGCCAGCGGCTATGTTGCAACTACTGCAGTTACTGGTATTCAAGAATTACAAGCTGATGTTGCTAATCCTACCGAAGCAAGAATGGGTACTAATACAACTCGTGCTGTTACAACTGTAGGTGCAACTTCTAATAATACTATTACTGTTGCTTCTGGCGATACGGTTGGATTAGTACCTGGAATGACAGCAACTCATGCTAATATAACTTCAAATCAAACTATTGTATCTACTACTGCTACAACAATAACTTTAAGTGCTGCTGTTGATTCCGAAATTTCTGATGCCTCAACCGTAACATTTAAAGCAGAAAATCTTTCAGTTAAAACTCTTGCGTTAGATACAAATACTGGCGATGTTTCTACTGTTAATGATGCAACAGGTTATACTAATACAACTTTGGTTGGTGCTATTACTGAAATACAAACAGATATCGGTGATACAACTGCATCTAATATGGGTACAACATCATCTACTCTTGTTACAGCAATTAAAGAAATCATCGATGGTACTGGACAAGCTGATGTAACAGTAGGTGCAACGGTAATTTCAAGAGATAATGCAAATGGTGGTTTCCTTAAGAAAGTTAAAGGCGGATCTGGTGCTGATGCACAAACTATTGTAAGTAATTTAAACTTTAATTCTGCTGGTACAGTTGGAGATGCAAATAAAACTACATTTACATTTGGTCAAAATACTGTATTAGATTTAAGTGCAGCAACTCTTATTACAGAAGCAGCTAATGCCGATTTCACAACAACTGCTAAGAAAATTGTATTTAGTTCTACTGTTAAAGATGGTCAAGGCATTGAAATCGATCGTGACGCAGGTCCAATTGTAGATGCCATTGGTAATACTTCTATTGATCCTTCATTGCTATGGGTTGATCAAGAGGTGACAGCGATAGACGATACAAATCCTCCCTTTAATGTAGGTACTGTAGGTGGTGTAACTACTGGTGACGACGTAATATCATTGACATCAGCTGCAGGGGTCGAGATTGGAATGGTTGTATATGAAAACTCCGGCGGAATTATTCCTGACGGAACCACTGTTATAGGTATTAATCAAAATGATATAACTATATCTAATACTATACAATCGTCTCTTCCCGGTTTAAATGTATTTTTTAGAAGACATAACCGAAGTGATCTTGCATGGAAAGTAAAAGGATTTAAGCCTAGTACCAATCCTAGTGCAGCTGATGCTGGTTATGAAACTTCAAACCTTGATTTTTATAATGCTGGTAGATTATTTGATAGAGGTACATCAGGCCTTGATAATACAGAAAATGGTGTAATTGTTACATGGGATCCAGTAAATCAACATTTTAATACCACATTAGAAACTATTTCAGGTGTTTCAGGTACGGTCGGTAGTAATACTAGAGTACCAGTTATTACTGTTGATAGCTTTGGTCGAATAACAAATGTTACTACTTCAGCGATTATAAACGCACTTGGTACATTTAAACTTCAGGCAAGTGGGGTTTCTAACCAAGTAGTTATTGGTACTGAAGATATTATCGATATAAAAGGTACTGCTAATCAAATAGAAACAGATTTAACGTTCCAAGCTACTGGTGCAGGTACATTTAATAATGTTACAGTAGGATTAACTGATGATGTAGAAATTAATGAGACTCTTACTGTCAGTGGCACTGACACATCTACTTCATCATCTACCGGTGCATTACTTGTAGCTGGTGGTGCTGGTATAGCCGAAAACTTAAATGTTGGAGGCGATTTAAATGTTGGTGGTTCTATTTCATCTGCTACTGGATCTTTCTCATTCTCTACAACATCTGCTACAGTATCATCACAGCAAATTATACTAAATGCATTATCGACAGTTGCAACAACAGAAACTCCAGCATCGACTGGTCAAGCATATATCCCAGCTGCTAGTTTTGTTGCTCACCGCGGATTCCAATCAACTCCTATTGCTGGAGCCATTGGTGACTTAATAGTTGGTAAAAGATATCAAATTATTTCATCTGCTGCAAGCGCTGCAATTACATCAGATGAACAAGTTGCTTTAAGAACTGTATCAGGTGCAGATTCAGAGACTGACTATTCAAATAACGAAATATTTACTGCTGTAGTAACTGGTGATACTGATTTAGGTGGTTTTACTAATATTACTCTTAGAGAGCAAAATATTGAAGCTAAAATTGCATGGAATGAAGGTACAGATCAATGGGAACTATATAGAGGAAGTGAAACTTCTAACGGTGCAATTGTGGCTCAAGGTGATACATTTACCGGAAGACTTGCAAGAAATACTCAATTTGATTTAACTGGAAGCTCAGTCTCAGAAAACCATAATTTAACAATGGTTTCAAGTACTGGTGAAACCAGCGATTTATATGAAGCTCAACGATTAGTATTTAATCCAGTAAGATCTGATTTAAAACTTAACGGTAAGATGGCAATTGGCGCAACTGGTGCTGTAGACGGGCAATCTTTCTATTATCCTGAAGCTCATCTTCATATTAAAACTAATGTAGATAATGAAGATGCTAAAATAATAGTTGAATCTAATCATGATAATGATTCACCAAACTCTAATGCAGTCGTACGGCTCTATCAAGGAGGTAGAAACGTTTCTGGATCTTTAAGATTAACAGGAGTAAACGATACGAGTGTAACAGGAGGAAGAGATAATACTTTACTGCTTGATTCATCATCTCATTCATCAACTGGTAGTGAATCTGGTTCCATACAGTTTGCAACTGGTGGTACAATTACACATGAAGATAGTCTTACCACCATTCCTTTAGATAGTACATCTGAGTGGCTCGGCTTTAGAAATATTTTCTATATAGATGAAGAAAGTGAAACTGGCCAAGGGAATTATGCATTTGGTTATGATCCAATGGACGGTGTCACATACCAAGATAAAATAATGAGTGATCCGATTAGGAGTACACAAAAAATATCCTTTGATGATAATACTGGTATAGTTTCATTAGCATCTAATACAATTATGTATACTGTGGGTTTATATACAACTCCAAATAATCCTAGTACTGATATAGGTAAAAACGCAGATGAAACTGATGGTGGTGCATACGCTGAAGTTATAAGCTTTTTAGAAGATGAAAATTGGAGAGGTCGAACAATCTATATGTCTGGACAAATAGATCCTGGTGTTTATGATTCAAATAACATGCATGAAAGATATATAGTAGAAGCTTTTATTAAATATATTATAAAATCAGATCTTGGTAACGGTCAATTTAATTATTCAGAAGGTCCAAAATCATCTGTTAATCTAAGAACTGGTTTAGATAACAATGGAAACTTTAGTCTTGCTTTTGCTGTTCCTACTAATAATACTGTACAGTCTCATCAAACCATTTTACCTCAAATGGGTTTTTCAGTAAAAGGTATTAATGCAAAACCAGGTACAATTCAGGCTGATGGTGATCTTGATATTAAAAATCTTTCGGCAACATATTCAGCTTTAACTATTGGAGATGAGGCTGATATTGCACTTAATAATCCTACAATTACTACTAGTCCGATTGTTCGTATGACAATTGATGGTGAAACTGGCAATATTGGTGTTGGCCATACTAATCCATTAAGTAAATTAGATGTTCACGGTAACTTTAGAGTAGAAGGTGATCAAACTTCAAGCTTCCCAGTTGATGCAGGTGTAGATAATGATCAGGCACATACTGCAGTTTTTGCACCAAATGATCTATCTCAATATAATACACTAGATTCTGCCATTGGTTCACAACTAAAACAGGCCGTATTTGTTTCTAGAGGTGCTCTTGGTGGTGACTTAAGCTACCTTGATATAACTGATGTTCGAACAGTAAATAGTGATGATACTATTCAAGGATCGTCCAAACGTATACAACATCGTGTAAGCGGTAGTCAAACTAGTCAAGGTATTTTAAGTGGGTTTGTATCATTCCCAGGCGCAGGTAATCTGGTTGAAATTGGTGGTGTACACAGTTCAGTAGATAAAGTTGGTATATCAACTAACTCTGGCGGCCCTACTCAAATATTCCATAACATAGCAGCCGCAACGAGCTCAAGTAAGAAACTTGAAACAAATAGTGGCGGTGTTACAATTACAGGTGATTTAACTTCTGATACCGGTACAATTGGTGGAATAAAATTCTCTGCTGAAAATGCTAATGAAAACTTTATAGCATTTAAAGGAACAACTGGTGATGATGATAATGGTGGCTATACTCATACATTTATAGGTGAAAGAATCTATGATGGCACCGAAAAATCAGAATTATTATTCTTTAAAGGCGACGATGATCATACCGGCGTATTGGGTGCGCCTAGCCAGCCCGATAGAATTAGACATTTTTCCGGTCAGCACGTTTTTGACGTATTTAATACCGACACATCAGGTTCATTCGACGAGGTAGGTTCTAGCTCTAATGCAACCAGAGCAATGACAATTAATCCAGATGGTAAGATTGCTATTAATACAAGCAATGTTGCCGATTTAAGTTATCAGTCTAACTGGCCTCTGGGTTCAGCTTTAACTATTCATGATAATAATTCGTTTAGCCCAATAGGATCTCAAGCTACTTTACACCTGGTTAACACACAAACACCATCAACTGCCTTTGGTTCAAGTCCTGCAATTCAATTTAGTGCAATGCATAACTGGAGCGATGGTAACAACGCGCATTCTAATCCAGGCTATATAGGCGGACCTTATATCCGAGCATATAAGGATTCGGTAGAAGACGACAATTATAGCATGGGGTTAAAGTTTGGTACTCATAAGCAAGATTTTATTGAGCCACGTTTTGCACTAGTAATTGATTCAGATCAGAAAGTTGGTATTGGTACCGAAACTCCTACAACTCCATTAGATGTTTCAGGAACAGTTAATTCAACTGCAGTAACTACCGGTACAATTGATACTACTGGTGATATACGAATTGGCAATGGTACAATGAACGGTAGTCTATTTACTGGTGAAATTAATGCTGTTGATACCGGTATCAACAACCAGAATAATCGCCATATATATATAAATGCGGGTGAGTCATGGGCTTTATCTGATAATGCAGATCGCATTGCCGATCAGAATACTGAAAAGGTTTACATCAATGCTGAATATGGTTTAGAAGTTACTTCGCATCCGGAGAATTGGCTAGCTCTTAATGGCGCGACTGCCGGCTGGGCTGGTAAAAATAATCCTGTTAAAATAAACCAGGCAGATGGTAGTTCAGAGTTTAATAAAATAAGCCATACTGGTTTACAAATGACTTCTGGTACTGATATTGATCAGTTGTATACTTATACTCTTCCAACACCCGCTGAAAATACTGATTGGCAGTATACTGGAATTACTTCTGATGATTTATCTACTGGTACATATATGGTTCAGCTATATATACAAGAAAACGGTACAGGTGGTCAATTTGATGAAATTTATAGCGGTACTATGTCATGGTGGGCTGGAGCTACAGCCGCCAACGAAAGCGATGAAATATTTTTACATAATGCTGGCAGTGAATCTTTTTCCGATGGCGCTGATAAGAAAAATTGGGGCTTAAGAACACAAAGAACCTCCCTTGCAGGGGTGTTCGTTCAACGAGAGTTAGCTTTACAAATAAGATCAACATATACTACTAGACCCGCCGGGGCAACATATACAATTAAACTTAGGAGAATGATATAATAATGGCTAACTATAACTCAAATTCAGGATCGCGATTTATCGACGGCATTGTTGTAGGCGGTGAGGTTTACGCAGAATCTAATATTTATTTACCTGAGGCCGACACCAATCAGTTTGGTGTTCTTAATAAAGGTCAAATATATTTTGGAGATCGTGGTACCGGTGCGTATGATTTTAAAATAGGAACTACTACTGATAATACTAATGGCGGTATTATCGAGGCAGGTGCCGCGGCACCCATATATATACAAACTGGTGGTGATAATGATGCGGTATACATAACAACAGACGCGAGTAACGCTGATGGAAATGGAGATTTTATTGCAAGCTTTAGTAAAGGCCACGGCGTTAAGCTAGGCTATAAAGGCTATCATGCCCTGGAGACAGCACAACGTCCCGCGAGTTACACATTCAATAATAATAATATACCTTATCCACTTGGGATTAACGTAGTCGGATCGTTTCCGGGAGAAGATTATGAATATACTTTAGATTCTTTTGTAGAAACTGGTAGTGTTACCTTTGCTACCGGTAACACGAGTGGATACAAGGCTCAAATTGGTTTACGTAATAATACAACTATTCCTCATACTTATATCACTGCTGATGATTCGACGTTTGTAGATGATAGTCGTTCATTGAATTTTAATATAGACAATGGACCCGATAAACATAATGCATATTTTTCTTGGTCAACGTCGTCAAGTGATTACTCCACGGTATTTGTCACGGATAATACTAATAACAATATTGATGATGGTGTACTTAAAACTGATATAATGCGATTGTATGAGGCACCAGTGGTCGAAGGATCAACGTTAACGGGAGTCGTACTAGACATCGGGTATTATGATAATCACCCTAATAGTCCATCACGATGGAGAACTAACTTAGGCGTTATTGACTCGTATCCTGATGCCTCCCCTACAGCCATAGTAAAAGCCGATTTATTTGAGGGCCAAGCTGATACAGTTAAGGCGCTAAATAATGCTGCAGGTACTCTAAATACAGATGATTTAGCCGAAGGTAGTACTAATTTGTATTTCCTCGACACGCGAGCTCGTAACGCGATATCTCTTACTACTGGTGATCCAGCTGAGGGTGGATCGCTGTCATATGTTAATGGTGCATTTACATTCAATCCTGTAGCAGAAAGCGCTTATACGGTTACCCTCGGCGAAGAAATGGCGACTGTTGATTATACTAAAGGTATAGCTTCTTTTAAAGCAGGTGATTTTTCATTAACTGATGGCCACGTTGAATTAACTACCCTCATAGATTCTCATATAGGCACTAATGCTGACATTCAATTATCTAAATTAGAAAATATTTCAAATGATAGATTACTAGGTAATGTTGCAGGGGATACAGGTGATGTTGCTGAGCTCACACCTGGAAATGTTCGTACTCTTTTAAATGTCGAAGATGGTGCAGATAATTATGGTTCATTTAACATATATAGTGGTAAAGCTGGATATTATGAAGATTCAGATAAATTTATTGGAGTAAATTCCGATGTAGCTCTTCATTTAAATGAAGAGCTGGAATCGCTTCAAGCTACCTCTGGAACAGATATGATTTTTGTTCCGGGTGGAGGTATAGAAATAAGCACTGCGCTTGTTCAGCATGAAGGCAATGAAGACACAATACTTATAGGGATTAATACAAGTGCGACTGATACAACATATACAGGAAATGGTGAGTATGGTATTACAATTGAGGAAGAGATTGATATAAGACTTAAAGATGATAGACGCCGTAATAGCGATAATGCGCGCGTTATGACTGGAAATACAAGTGAATATATTGCATTTAACCCACTTCCACTTGATTTAACTGACATTGATTATCTCAACCCTGAGGCTAATCCAATCATTGATTCTATTCAGTTTTTTACTAATAAAGCTGAAGAAATGAGACTGCTAAAGTCAGGCGACTTACATGTCAATGGCGATATAGTTGGTTTTTCTAATACAATTTCTGATGAAAGGTTAAAGGAAAATATCAAAACCGTTGATAATGCTTTAGACAAAGTGAGCCAATTAAATGGTGTTACGTTTGACTGGGAAAGAAATGGTGCAGCTTCTGCTGGTTTAATTGCACAAGATCTCGAGGCAGTATTGCCTTCGGCCGTAAAGGAACAACCGTTGCCTCTTCATGCTGGTAATGAAATATATAAGACAGTTGAATACTCTCAGGTAACTGCTCTTTTAGTCGAAGCAATTAAAGAGTTAAAAGAGCAAAATGCTCAACTAAGAGCTGATATTGAAGAGCTTAAGAATATAAATACTAGTAAATAGGATAAACAAATGGCCGTTATTTCAAATTTAACAGTAGATCAAGGTGCAACATTTAACGCTGAAATTGAAGTGACAGATAGCGTTGGTGATGCATTAAATCTTAATGGATATACCGCTACGGGGCAAATAAGAAAAACATATAGTTCTTCTACTGCAATTGATTTTTCTACTGAAATACCTTCTCCTGCATCTAATGGAAAAGTTGTAATTGGTTTAACTGCTACGCAAACCAATTTAATGAAAGCTGGAAGGTACGTATA
>Ga0187219_1000220_pt1 | contig 26344 bp, 54 predicted proteins | sample 13SPOviralmetaG_FD_130162 | JGI IMG/M metagenome (GOLD analysis project Ga0187219, IMG submission 130162) | Marine viral communities from the oligotrophic San Pedro Time Series (SPOT) site, San Pedro Channel, CA, USA - 13 SPOT_SRF_2010-07-21... | ecosystem: Environmental > Aquatic > Marine >... | reverse complement strand
TTCTGTATCTTGTAAGAAATCTTGGAGTACTTCTTCGCACTTACGTTCATCCCAGGTAAATACACCATCTGTGACATCGTGAAATGCAGTTCGTTCTCCCTTTATTCTATTCAATAATGATGACACTGATTCCATCAACATCATGATATCTCGAATAGCAATAGGGTCTTGTGTAACGTCAAAGCCGCATTCATATGAGGCTTCGACTATATCTATTGTCGCACCCATAGCGAAGTCTGCTATAAAGTCTTCACGCTCGGCCAGTTCTTCGATCTTACGCTTTCTCACTTCTATAGCTTCTGCTAAACGCTGTTCCCTACGGGCACGAAAGTCGATAACATTATCAGACATAATCTACTTCTTCGATTACGCCGTCACGCTCTATCCTTCCTGGGCCTAAGTAAGTCGCACCGAGGTCAGGATACCACACGCCGTATGAACGCTTAGGTGTACCATCAGGATGGTATGCCATAACGTGACACACTTTCTTGATTCGGTTCTGTTGATGCTCACCATAGAACATGTCTAAGTAAACACCGTCACGAATGTAACGCTCAAGATTACGAATGTACCCTTCGTGTCGTAATGCTTTTGCTACAGCACCCTTCACGTTAGCACGTACTTCTTGACGGGCTGCCGACAACAAGTCTTTTTGCGTTTTGATCCAGCTACGGACATTCTTCACAGATAGCGTGTCATCATCTGGCAACGCAAGAACATCTGGATGGATATTCTTAGGTGGGCCTGATTTAGCCGCACGTTTAGCACGTGCCGCAGCCAGTCTTTCAACGGCAGCCGCTTTCTGTTCTTCAGTCATGGGCTTGCGCTTTCGCTTGGCCTTTGGTAAGGGTCCACGATCTTTAGCGATCTGCTCACGAATTTTTTGTTTTTGTGAAGCCATGTGCTCCTCCTATTTTGAATTACAAGTCACTATAGCATGGTTCAAAACCATTGTCAACCCCTAATTCAATAATCTTTTCAATAAATTGTTCCATTCTAGCTTTCTGGTTGTCCAATTGTGATGAAAGTCACATATGACCTTATCATTGGCTAACCGTTTTGTGATAGCTTTTCTCTGGTTCTTATTTTTATATAGCAAGATGGAAGTTCTAAGTTCACTGTAGAACTGATTGGCGTGTTGCTGTGGATCTTCGTTGTAGTCGTACATAGCAGTCATACCAAACGAAGTCTCTGGTAATGCACCCAGTGATGAGTGTAGACAGTATAGACCTGCACTCATTGCTTCGATCAGTGTGAGACAAGATGTCTCTTGCCATGTAGAAGGATAAGCCAGTATGTGATTTTGCTTCAACGCTTCACGTATCTTATCATTAGATACTGACTTGTGGTAGTTGATGTGTCTGTGATCACGTAACTGTTTGAATAGATCAGCGTATGGTTTGTCATTAGCTTCCCAGCCATAGAGACCAAAAGATGAGTAGACGTTTAGTTCTAACTCATTCTCGAACTCTTTTGACAACTGCTTATATGCCGCAAACAAAAGGTCTAGACCACGATGAGGCGTAGAGAAGTATATTAGACGTATCTTATCTGTAGGCTTCTCATGTACCTCAATAGGCTCAATAGCATTACGAATGACAGTGCCAGCAGAGTAAGGTACTCCACGATAGGCATTGAACATTTGTTGTTGCCAGTAGCTTACGAATACAATCTTATCAAACTGTTCCCACCCACCATTGGCTAGCTTGTCATACATACTGTCTTGTGGCAGATCGTGTACAACAAGTATTTTCTTTTTAGTGGGATCTAACTCTACGTCTGCAAAACGTGAGTGTATGATCTGAAACTGGTTTAGGAGTGATTGATTTACATCTTTGAAAATGCGGGCAGCCATAAGTTCTGTGCCGCCCATGCCATTTTCGTTTACTCCAGTAGTTTTATTGAACGCCATTGGGCAAGTCTACTCCGTCAACATAACGTAGTCTGTCCCAACGAAACGATCTCCAATCAGCCGCATCCATATCAAAGACAGCGAGTGATGTCGTAGGTGTCGGACGAGTTTTGACTGCATCTGCATTGTCACTTGCAGGTGGTACTGGTGGTAGTGATTCCTCTTGTAAAGTGGCAAGCATTACTCTACGAGTACCGTCTACTTTGTCAAACTCAATGCTAACAAAGCCTTCTTTCAATTTTGCGATTATATCTTCACGTGTCATATTCTTTCTTCTCCATATCCATTTATTGTGTTTTCAATCTCAGAACAAAAATCATTATAAGATTTTATGTGTCTGCCATTCCATTCGATTTGAGGCATAACATTGATACCAGGGAACTTCATAAAGAAGTCCATCTTAGCATCCATATTAGCTTCAATATCGATGAACTCATAGTCTAACTTATATTGCTCACATAGATTTTTACTTTCTATGCATTGCAAACAATTGTTAGATCCCCAAATTTTCACCATCGCTTTTCTTCCTATGCTTCTTTTCAAATTCAACTAATTCTTCAAAACGATCTGCCATCGATGTCCAAGGCTCTTTAGTCACCCAATGAGCCATAGTTCTCAGCTTAGATATAATGCCTTGATCGCTCTTCAATGGTTCTGTTCCCATTTTCTTTCTCCCGCTTTTCTCTATGAAATGTTTCTATAGCAGTCTTTCGAACTTGCCAGTTTACCCAAGACCCCAAACAATGTTCAGGATCAGTATAGAAGATCATATCGATGAACTCTACTAGATGTAACTGACCGCTTCGCTTTCGCTCATAGTTTCGGGCAGAAAACGTTTGGTTACAGCTTCCCCCTAGTATCACGTTGAATAAGATCGACAGTGCGGTGAACACTCTCATCAAATAATCGCTCATTCTCTACTCTCTCCTCCCTCAGTCTTCTGAGGACGTATTCGTGGTATCGCTCTTGGCGCTCGTATGTTTCAGGCGTATCTCTTCGAACTTCGCCTCTTCCTCTTCCGAGGGCTTCTGTTTCCAATGATTTATCCATGCTAGTTTGAATTCCTCGTCCCACTCTGTTAGATAATCGTTATCAGCATCAAAGAACTGTAGTACCTCGGGCTCACGTAAAACCTGAGCGTCAATTATTTGTTCGCCGATATGACGTTGACTGAACTCTTTCACTTCTTCACAAGTCACTGAATCTAATGCCCAAGAGGGATCCACAGGCATATCTGGATTCATCTTCTGTAACTCATCTACAGGAATGACGTATCTATTACGAAATTGTGATACACACGTTACAACAACATATTCTGGTTTACGTTTCAATTTTTGGTTCCTCTAAAGTGATATGCTTACCATAGTATGCAAGCACGTTTTGCATAGACTTAGCTGTATCATATATCTCAAGATAATCTTGTAAGTCTCTAGGTTGACTGACTTTAGACTCAATGAGTTCTAAGTCCTCTTTCAGATATTGAAGGTGTTCCAACATAGATGCGATAGCAATTTCATCTGCTTGCTCGTAACTAATTTTCAAACTATACGACACTTAGTTTCTCCTCATAGTGGCATACTCTACTGGGTCTTGATTTCTTGTGACCGGAACGAGATTGGACTTATGCATTGTGGCGATACCGACGATGTAATCTCCTGTGTAGACGGGTGATTCTTTTTTTGTTCCTCCCGCTGGGATTCCATGAACTGTGCCCGTCTTCGTGTTTGATGGATAATCCTGTTTTGAAACTGTTGTCGTCGGTTCATATGGCACAAATTCCTTCTTCTTTGGTTTTAGCTTACCAGATATATATGCAACGTAATCATCAAGGGTTTCGAACTGACAAGAGTGCATATGCTTGCGCCTCATGTCTTTGTTATATCTACGCCAATCGATCTCTGCTTTAGCCATATTGATCTTTACAGCCTTGCGTTTTTTGACTGGCGCTCTAACGCCTTGAATCATATGCATACTCATGTCTCAATCTCCTCTAGACGATCTAGAATAATACGCCGATACGAATTGGCTTCTTGCTGTGCGTCTACTACTTCTGGATCATCAGAACCAAAGTGAAACTTTTTCAATTCGAATTTGCGTTGCTTCTCAATGTACTCAAGAAACAATTCTCTTAGACTTGTCTCGTTCATAATTTTGCCGTCTCTAAAATTTGAGGTTACTGGATATATCATACCACATTTTGTACAGAATGTCAAGACATATCTGAAACAAAAGTCACCGGCATATGTTATGCCTTCTGTACGTGCTACCTTAGTATCAGGGCAACAAGTGGTCATACCGTTCTCCTATTATTATGCTATTGTACACGACAAAACCTTGTTTGTCAAGACACTTATTTCATAAATATCTGATAGATTCCAATTATGGAGTAATATATGAACTACGAATCACAATGTCATCGAATGGCTTTGATGGCACAATATGCTTATCTTGACGGCAAGGAAGCAAAGAAACTATACACTCCCCTAGGCTACAAGAACTACAAATTCATAGAGAACGATGGCGCTCAGTGCCACATCATGTGGAACAAAGAAGAGTTCATCATAGCATTTAGAGGAACTGAACCGTCAGAGTTTTCTGATATCAAGGCAGACCTAAACGCTTTGCCAGATAGAGCCAACAACGGCTCTGGTTGGGTACATAATGGATTTCAAACTGAAGTAGATAAAATCTGGGATAGCATCAACGAACTTCTGTCAAACGCAGAAGGTAAGAAAGTATTCATTTGTGGACACTCTCTTGGTGGTGCAATGGCAACTATCGCTACTAGTAGATTAGATAGCATGGTAGATGCACTGTATACTTATGGCTCACCCAGAGTAGGAACTAGAAAGTTTACAAAAAGCTTTTACACTCCACACTTCAGACATGTCAATAACAACGATGTTGTACCTTCTGTACCATTTGCTGTTATGGGATATGTACACCACTGTCCATCTAGATACATCAATTACTACGGCAACATTAGAAACATGTCGTGGTGGCAGAGAGTAAAGGATAAGTGGCGTGGTAGAATTCGTGCATGGCAGAAAGGCGTTCCATTTGATGGAGCATATGACCACGGTATGAATCACTACGTAAAGTATACGGAGTGTAACGATGGAACTGATTGATAGGCTATTAGGCGACACCCTTTGGATCTATACAGCGATCTTAGGATCTGTATTTGGTGCCGCTTTTCTCGCATACTTCAAAGACACTAGAGCAGGACTATGGTGCTATGCCAAGTTTGATAGTGTATTAGATTTTGTGAGAGATCGTTATGGGTGGACATGGTTTGATCAGCCAACGGATGCATGGAGAAAAAAGTATCCGCATGTCACCAAAAAAATTGATGACTTAGAAGACCGTATTGAAGAGTTAGAGGAGATGGCACATCCATCTAAAGACCTCTGTGAATTTGCGGGCTTCGATGATTTAGAAACTAGAATAAAGGAGTTGGAAAATGAACTGGCTAAAAGGTAGATTACGTGAGCGTACAACGCTTGATGGAGTTGCTTTGGTTGTTGTGGGTGGTATCATTCTACTTGCAAGTCCGCTGGCAACAATCGCCGCTTGGTGTGCTGTCGCATATGGCGCATGGACTATCATCAAAAAGGAAAAATAAGATGTCTGAAGAAGCAAAAACTTATCACCCAGCCGATAGTAACGGAGATGGGAAAGTGTCTAAGGCAGAAGAAGCAATGTATCTTGAGTTCAAGAGAAAAGAACTTGAAGATCAGGATGCAATGAGAGATGCACAACGTAAGATGGCATGGTTCTCATTATATGGTATGCTGGCTTATCCAGTGTTAGTAGTAGGCTCTAGCGTAATTGGTCTAGAGAAAGCTGGTGACATTCTAGGAGATATGGCAGGGGTATACTTTATCGCTGTTGCCGGTATTGTCGCCGCATTCTTTGGCGCACAAGCTTGGACTAAGAAATAAGAAAAGGGGCTTTCGCCCCTTTTCCTACACTTCCTTTTTACCCTCAATCCAATCTACACACTTCCACGCAGTGGGCGACCATTTTTGATTAGTAATTGGATCTTTACCATGAAATACTTTACCCTGTACGCCTATCGCTATCGTTTCTATGCAAGAGTCTCTTGATTTGAAAATAACTGGATGCTTCGATACGAAACACTTATCGTCTATATCTCCATTCAGACATATTAGTACTAGTGCAGTAAACATAAATTATCCTTTCATAATTCGGGGCGCCCTATCTTCACTCTATTGATGTTGGTAGCAAAGATTCCATTCGACTTATACCGACGCCCAATATAAGTCTAGTCTGCCTTACCCTAGTCCCTCTGACACGTGACAGACTACGCTCAGAGTATTTGGTACGAGTGAGAGGACTTGAACCTCCACGTCTTGCGACACTAGAACCTAAATCTAGCGTGTCTACCAATTCCACCACACTCGCTCATTACACTTCTCGTAATAGTGCTGACGCTAACATGATCAACATAACACTATTCAATACTATAAGTGATCGATCTTTCCATATGATCGATACCCATAACCACAGTGCGGTGCCGACAGCACCAAAACCTAGATCAAGTAAACGCCAGTCAACACCAGCTTGACGAAATGTAACTGATACTAAAATAGCAACCGTGGCTGCCCATTTCACGTACCATGCAAAGTGTTCTCCATACCAAAAATCGTCAGGCTTCTTTCTCATAAAATACTATCCAGGAAAGTGTTTATTTAGCATATCAATGCGATCACTCGCTGTTGCCATTTTATCCAATTCTACTTGAATGGCTTCAATCACATCACTGTGTTCGCCAATACCTGCAGGATTGCAAAGATAGATTTGCACGTTTACTTTTGCTTTTTCTAATTCGCCTTTGGCATGATGTAATGCCGCTTCTCTAATCATATCTTCCATGGTTACTCCTTTACCACTGTTGGTGCGCCTGAGATGATTTGAACATCTGACTTTCGGTTTCGTAGACCGATACTCTATCCGCTGAGTTACAGGCGCATGTCAATGTAGTAACTATACTATATTATATTAGGGTTGTCAAGCACTTTTTTGATTATTTCTAAATCTTTTTTGCCTTAGAAGTCTTCGCTTTGCACGTACTCGTTCTTTAGCCTCTTTCTCTCGCTTGAAAGATTTTACAGTTTTAGTTAGCTTTACATTGCGCCGTCTCAGTCGGGCGGCTATAGATTTTCGGAGTCTTTCACCTCTACTTGCTCTGATAATTAGGGGTGAATTGGTTTCTTGTAAGTCTTCCATACAATATCTCCTTCTTGTGTTTATGGGCTCTGTATTGCCCTCAGTGTAACTTCAGTACTAGCAAGTACTAGCGTGGATGTGGCATCTCTAATAGAGAATGTGCCACTGGTAAAACTTGGTTCTCCACTATTGCCATCATCAAAGACCCGCCAAGTTCTGGTAGTCGATAAGTTCAGCCAGCCCGTGCCCGCATCTTCTTCCATCTCACCGCCTCTAATAGACTCAACGTGTAAGAACCTAACTTCATAGTCAATAGCATTTCCACTCAATAACCAAGTGAAGTCATCTGGCTCACTTCCTCCGCCTTGAGCAGATGAACTGACTGCAAATGTTACTAAGCCACCGCTAGTAATTTCAATTTCTGCCGTACACGTTCCGCTCAGGGTACCAGAGAATGCTGAAACCTGATATGCTGGAAAGGGTAACTGGACTCTAGCAGGTGCAGTAGTAGGCAATTCTGGTAAATCATAATCAACGACTGTAGCATTAGGTAATCCATAATAAGTAACGATGACGCCACCTTTTGATCCAGTTCCAGAAGAAGTGCTAGAATTTAGTCTAGCACTACCTCCACCACCAGCACCAATAGGGGTGCCATTGCCAACTAGAGATTCGTTTGCTTTTGATGTGCCGCCTTGGAATGTACATAAGACGTTGACGCCTCTGTGATCTTCTGCAATCACATGATTTTCCCATTCGAATGGTATTACTGGTTGAGGTGCTATTGAGAATAAGTCAACCTCTGCTTCTAGTCCTTGAAAATCTAAATACTCATTCGAAGTGCCTGCATTTGGATTTACTCCACCCGCAACACCAAATCCTAAGTTGACTGAACCTCCTGAAGAAACAGCCGCACCATCTCTGTTAGTCGTATCTGCGGGATATGTTACTCCGTCTATCGTAAAGGCGCTTCCGGCATATGGATATACAGTCGGACTACCACCACTTATGTAATTCTGTTCTCCACCTAGACCACCCATAGCAACAGCACCATGTGCAAATCCCCATCTGCCGATATCACTCATGCTAGTACTGCCGGAGAGAGAACCTATTCCTTGTCTGCCACCTCTACCACGTTGACCACCGCCACCGGACATCATATATGTTATATCGCCATCAGAATCGTATGATATAAACGTAGTTGTACCACCGTCACGACCAGTTTTCGAATTTCCACTATTAGAGGCTGTTGATACAGCCGCACCACCATCGCCTACGGTAATTACAGCTTGTACTAGTTCTTCGGGCGTATATCGTCTGAATGCAACCCCACCTGCGCCGCCGCCAGAGCCACCTTTTTCTCGACCGCCATCAGCAGTTGAAGCACCACCAGAACCCCCACCGCCAATAGTATAGACGTGAAGTTGAACTGCGTCTGGTTGTCTAGGTGCCCAGGAACTACTATCGCCTTCTGTAATCGTATCTGTGATACCCATCTTTACTAAGATTCTATTCTTAGTTCTGAAATCAGAAACAGATATCTCTTCCTCTACTTCAGGTAAAGTATCTGGCACAGTAATCGTAGACTTATTCAGCGATCCACTCAAAGACACAGGACCAGTAATTCCATAGTAATCTCTCATTTGACTGAAAGATACTGAAGTTGTACCGTCGCTTAGTGTGTCTTTAGATGTTGTTGTGATTGGCATCTGTTATTCCTTGTAAGAGTTACAAATAATTATACTCTTATTTAGCTATAAATATACTGCAATGCGTATGGGTTGTCAAGTAGAAAGCTAATGTTATGGTAAAAAAATTTATTGTATTCTTCACTCTTGCTGGTTGCTCCTACGCAACTGTTGAAGCTAGATTGCCAAGATCGATAGACTTGGCTGAAGAACTTATTGGTCTACACGAAGTCAACGATAGAGACTATCTACGTGAGTATCTGGGAGTAGATCCAGTATACAATGAATGGTGTGCCGCTTTCGTCAATGCAGTGTTAGCAGAGCATAACATACCTGGGTCTGAATCTGTATCAGATTATCCTCTAATGGCTAGATCGTTCTTGTACTGGGGCGAAGAGGTAGATTCACTATTCATAAAACGTGGCGATATCGTTATCTTTCCACGTGAAGGCTGGCAAGGTCACGTAGGCTTTTACGAAAAGACTGTACTGTTTGATGGAGTCCCATACTACAAGATACTAGGCGGGAATCAGAAAGACAGTGTACAGTACGAATTCTATAAAGAGAGTGATGCTATAGCAGTTCGACGGCTTGTACTCCAAAGTAAAGGATCAATAACCATATCAAGCCTTTAATTGTGAAGAACAGTATCGCTAAGATACTGCCGTACTTTGCAAATTTCTTCATTACACCTCAAAGTCAATGTTGCTACCAGCACTAGCAGTGCTTGGACTAATACTACCGTCTTCTCTATATTCAGCGATAGCTTTCTGCTCTCGGGCTTCTTGGTCACGATCTAACCTATCGTTCCATTTTGCCATCATGTCGGCAGATACTTCTGTGCGAGTAGCGGGCTCTACGACCCGCTTTCTCACTTTTTGTACAGGTGGTCTAATGTTTTCACTATTGGGATAGTTGATTGGATGACCATAAATATTATCCGTAAGTCTCATCATCGTTCCTTTGTATACAGAGGGCTTGTTGCCCAAGAGGAAAAGTACCTGGTCTAGGTCCCTCTTGTGTTATTGATAGTTGTTCTCTCATAACAAAACAGTCCATCATATTATCGAAGGAATCTACTTTCATTGCAAAGGGGTTACCCTCGTACAAATAGATGAAGACAAGCACCCACTTCACAGAACATAGTCCTCGTTCTCAGATTCCCACCAGCGAACAACATTGAAGAAACCTAAAGATATAAAATCTCCATAGTCTTCATCTAGTCTGTCTGCTTCAGAGGCAACCTCTTCTATTTGATCACGGGACAGTTCAGTTACTTCTTCGACACCATAGTGTTCAAAGACGATACCTTGGGCCCACTCAGTAACCTCATTCTCAATCCAGTCCATCATCTTATGGGCACGATGAACTCTGAATCCTACTTCTACTTCTTCACTCATTTGTTCCTCCATTCTTGAATCCATTTAGCACCATCACGTTCAGCATCGATAAAGACACCATTAGTAATAGCAATAGGAATTAGAATAGATACGTGTACCCAGATACTTGTTACGATATCATATCCCATGAAGCCCATGTGATAGATTGCGACCATGCCAAAGAATGCACTCCACATGATAAAGAGTACGAGCATGAAGTAAGTCTGCATGACGGGATCTGGAATAAAACGTAAAGGATTATACTTCACATTCATTATAAGTCGCCAACAGTCTACGGCAAATACAATGCCTTTTTTCGCTAAATCACTCATCATCCCACTCCCTATTCAGATTGATATCGATACCCATTTCTTCAAATAAGTTTTCGATGCTTTCATCTGAAACGTTGTCGAGCATTTCTACATACTCTTCGATTGTTTTTGGATCGTTCATAATATACCTTTCTTACAATTTGAAACTAGGGTCGGGCTTAGTAATCAGTCCCGACACTGCTTGTCTATATGCGCTTACCACTTCTGGATTAGTGTCTACAACAAACGATACATTATAAAGAGTTACCTCTTTAGGATCTTGTACCCCTGTCATAGCAATACCATTAGTAAAGCCCATACCACCTTCTTGTGTCACTGTGATGAACTTAGGATCAGTAAGGGTAATACTACTAGCGTCTTGACGCTCTAGTTTACCAACAAACTCACCACTAATGGTCATCACTGTAACGATATCTCCGTTTTTCATATACAGGTTCCCCATGTTGAAATCGCTACGAGAGCGATCATTATCAAATAATACAACGCCACGATCTTTACACCGAACCATAAAAAACGTAACATGATATCTCCTATTCGCCTTCTTGCTGAGTCATTGCCTCATACAAAACTTCTAACTCTTCACGTTCTTGTTGAACTTCGTTGTAGTTTTGTTTGTGAAAAATCACTGCAAGCTTACGTACATATTTCTTTTCAAGATCCAATTTATCTGCAATTGCAGTGATGGCATCTTTCTGAAAATCACGTTCCGCATCAGCCCTAGTCATTGAATTAGAAATTTCTTTCACTGCGCTCAACAACTTCTTTCGATCTTCTGGACTACTAATCATAATCTATTCTCCGTTTAAATGTTCTTTCAATTTATTGAAAACGTTAGTTGGATCTGAAACTTCGTAAGGATCTACTGGGCACAATGGCATGTAGTGGTCCTCTTCGTAAGCCTGCTTGATCGCCAAGTTATCAACATACATAGCGTAACGCCAACTCCGCTTACCAAAGCCTAGATTACTCTTATCAACAAGATAACCTAGTTTGTCTGCGAACTCACCATTACCGTCTGGTAACATCTTGACGTTAGTAATTCCCAAGTCTTTAGCCCACTTGTTCATCACAAAAGCATCGTTTACAGATGTACACCAAATTTCGTCAACGCCTAATTTAGAGAAGTCTTCGAACATCGAATCAAATCCAGGCAATTGATTGTTTGAACAAGTAGGTGTAAATGCACCTGGTAGTCCAAAGATAATAACTTTCTTACCTGTAAAAAGTTCAGACGTTGTTTTAGTCGCCCAATCGAAAGGACTAGGTCCCTCAATCACACAACCACCAAGTCCATTAGCATCTTCAATCTCTTGACGCATATGAACCACTACGTCTGGTATATAACTTTCCATAAAAAACATATTCACTCCTCTATTATATTGGCGTCCCCGACAGGATTCGAACCTGTGACCTACGGTTTAGAAGACCGTTGTTCTATCCAGCTGAACTACGGAGACTATTCAATTTCAACAGCATCTTCTAATGCATCATCAGCCGCTTGGTAATATACCTCGTAAGCATTGATGATCGATTGCTGTTGCATTATAAATGCCCGTAGATCGGACAAATTCAGTCCAAGGTTTTCGTACCCTTGATCTGTAATGGCAAAGAAGACCATCGGTCTTCCGTCTGCTTTTAGTTTTTCGACTTCTTCATCGAAATTTTCTGGCGTGAGAAGAGTCCACTTTACGTCACGGCTTTGTAATTCATCCGCACGTGGAAGAGTCAGCTTAGGCTTCTCAATTGGCTTAGTCGTTACTTCAATCTGTTTTACTGGTGGCTGTAGAAGACTGCAACCGCCCAGAAGCAAGATAAGTATCGTAAAGCCAAGGGCATTCGCTATTGAACGATTTTGCGCTTTTAGCATTTATCTCTTTCTCCGTCAATTCGGCACCAGACAATAATTCGAAACAACGTCCCGCTTTATCTGATGCACTGTTTATAACACGTTCTACAAGGCCCGGCTTTGCCGCACCGAGAACACCTAAATCATGTTCGCTGAGTTTATCAGCCAGTACTGAATTCTGTCTTCGTATATTTCTAAACTCGGTATTCAATTGTTCGTTGGTTTTCATTGCTAACTCATAGTCAGCCGCCATCGTCTTTATTGTTTCCTCGTTAGTAGCTACTGCCACTTCTAACTGAGCGTTGTTCTCATTGAGAACCCTCATACGCTCTTGAGTGTCATTGTAATACCAGTAACCTACACCAGACATCATTGCAATAACTAACATCAAAACTCCTGCTAGTTTGAGTCCCATAATACCTCCTTAGTTTTACCTAAGTATTTATTACTTCACCCAAACGTGGTGATACTTAGATGGTAGGGTTTCACATGAGTACTCAGTAGTCCCAAAGAAAACTGTGGGGTAGTTGAGTACTTGTACACATTCATTGGTCGCATACGACATGTGGACATCAGGAATAGTTCCTGCGTAATCTAGAAGCACGAAGGCAAAAAAGCCAAGTACAGTGCCAAATAAAATACCTTTGAATGCATTTACCATTCATTATCTCCTTCGTAGAATCTATCTAACTCTTCTGCAACTTCTTCGACCCAGTCTAGAGGCACGCTGAACTTCTCAGCAATTTGTGAGAAGGTCAACTCTTGTGCCTGAACTTCTTCCTGTAGGTCGAAGATTAGTGAACTCATCTTGCTCATAAGTAAGCAGGACCAGTCCATTGAACCCAAGACAAGTCAGTGAAGACATTGCCTCTAGGCTTGTTTCTGGCAGGGGTAGCCCAACCAGCGGCTTTCAAAATATCACCAGCTTTGAACATCTTGTCATCGGCTTTCATAATGAAGCCCCAAACACTGCCACCAGTGATGACTTTGATATACTTTCTACCTTCTTCGTAGTGAAGCTTCTCGTTGAACTCAGCGATCATGCTCTCGTTGATGTCACTAAGTTCTCTAGTAAAGTTCCTAGTGGTGAATCTCAAGTAATCAGCTTTGATTGCTTCAAGAAGATTTGTCATTTCATTTTTCATAATATACTCTCTCATTTCTCAATTTATACATGTATTATTACACGTATTTGGGACCTTGTCAACCCCTTTTTTCAACTTTTTTCAAATAAATTTGGGAACTGTTCAAACAGCTCCGTCCCGTCAATCAGGTGAATATCCTCACCATCAAAACAGGCAGCCTGAATATCAGTGCCATACTTAGCACGTGTAGAGACGATAGTCCCTAAACCTGGGACCACCACATCAGTGCAGTTCCACAGGGAGTTCATAAAAGATTTGAATTGGTTAGTCATATCAAGCTCCAGACATTTCGAATTTTTTGACTCCGGCTTCCCACAATTCAATTGCGGCATCATCGTTTTCAAAGCCATACTCGCTGGCAAAGTCTACAGAAGAAGAGGCAAAGACACTCTCAGCGATACCGTATTCTTGGATAAAATAGCAAATAGACTTTGCGGTACTCGCTTCGGCAACCATGTTGTCACCGTCGAACATCTGAATCATGGCGTTATCTGCTGAAATAAAATCAATCATTTTTTCTCACTTTCTTTCTGACTACACATATAATATAGTCCATCTAATGGTAGATGTCAACCCTTTTTTTCACTTTTTTTCAAAAAAATTCAGATAAATTTGCATGTTTATTGAGGCGCTCTAGGCTCTTGGCATAGTATTCTTCATCACGTTCACATCCAGTAAACGCATGACCAGTCGCTGTACATGCCACAGCAGTTGATCCAGAACCAGAGAAGCAGTCTAATACAGTCTCATCTTGCGGACAGTATGCATTGATCATTCTCTGTAATATGAATTGAGGCTTGACTGTAGGATGAAAGTTAGATTCTTGTGCCTCTTTAGATACAGTGGTCAGATTACCTTCCCATACAGTTGTGGGTATCGTACCATTCGTGTAGTCTTTACCAGTACGCAAGTTACGTTTCATCTTACGTTCTACTTCTACCTTAGTGCGATCAAAGAAGAACTCTTTACCCTTGCTGTAGCACCACGCTGTCTCAAACTTATGTGCGAAGTTGTTACGGGGTCTACCACCCCAGTTATATGACCAATGAATAGCTGGCTGTGCAACTAGTCCATCAATCTGATTTAGTACCTCTAACTTGAGACGAAAGAACAGGTCAGTCTTTTGTGTACCCCAAACGCACATCATACGTCCATCTTTCAGTACACGGGCGCACTCAGTAATCCACTGTCTGCACCATTCTAGATAAGCATCTTCTGTGGGAAATGTATCCCAGCCAGCACCACCATCATACCCGATGTTATATGGAGGATCATTGTTGATATGACCAACAGAGTTGTCGGGCAATGACTTTAGAAAGTCAAGGCAGTCTTGGTTGCTTATCTCAATTGTCATAGCTACCGACCTTGACAAACTTACGTCTCGACTTTGAGAACTGCTTCATAGGCGTACTGAATACTTTCAACTCAGCATCAGGCGCTTGATAAGCCACTAGATGGCCATTTTGATCTACATGATAATTACCCTTAGGCATATCCCAATCAGTCACTTCTTTCAATATACTAATCAAATTCATTATACTCCGGATTTTTATATACTGTAGTATACATGGTTTTATCAGCCAAGTCAATCTTTACCGTATTGAGGTTAGTTGTCTGTCCTGGCTTTCGCTTTGCATTGTTCTCTGTAAGTTGACGAATCACCTCATCAGTCTTGGGTCGAATGATCATCATGCAGGTTTCTTTGTAGAACACCCCATAGTAGTGGTCGACCTCTGCATAAGCATCAAGGGCAGATTGCTTATAAGCACCGTTGTATACACCCTCAACTTTCAGAGATGAGAATAGCTTGCCAGTTTTAGGATAGCGAACTCGCTGAAACAGGTTGTTCAGTTGCTTGTCTTCGATTGCTTTGGATTTGTATTCGGCAAACTTACCATTAGCTTCGTCCCAAGCATCAGAGCCGTACTCATCAGAGCCTGCACCCGCTGATATCTTGGTGTGTGCCTTGTGACCTAGCTTCTCTGCCATCACGGGCTCACGCCATTTGGTCTTGTCTGTGACTTTGTGAAAGCCGTCTATCTCACCCTTGACGTACAAGGCTGCCGCTAGTTCTTCATAAGTTAGTTGATCGGCTAAACTCTTTACTGCTTCCAAATTCATAATGTAAACTCCAGTTGCTCTATGCATTCTAACGCATATTTACGCTCAAGTCTATAGGCTTCTTTTTCCCATGGAGCATCGATGTAAGATACGTTATTATAACTTTTCTTTTTCCACATTGTGTTGCCGTGGGCAACTCGTAACTCACGCCTTGCATACTGCTTTACGTGAATCATTTCGTGGATGATCGTTCCGACCAATTCAAATATAGGTAAAGATTTGCGAATAGTAACGGTGAACTCACGATTGGTATCTTCTTCCATACAGTAACCGTATGCATCGTCACCATTCATTGAACTGAGTTCAACAGCGATATCGAGTGTTCGCATTTTGGGCATCAACTTCGTGATACTCCAGTTGACAACCATCTCAGCTAATTCACGTTGCTTTTTGGTACCGCCTGTGACACAAACTTCATTCATAATCAAACCTCATCTCAACGAAACAAGTATAGTATCTCACATATCTATGAGCGTGTCAACACTTTTTTTAAAAAAAGATTTGCTTATAGATCAAGCACTTAGGTCATAAAAGGTATATTTGCATAAAATTTCTTCACCTGGCCATATATCTTTGGTAGCTACCATGAAGAATCTACTGTCTTTTTGCTCTTTGGCGATGTTTGCGTTGTCTTCATCGTGGTTATAGAAAGCGCCAAGGGGTGTCCTCATAAGCTGTTCACCCCAATAGAAATGAGACATCCCTATCTCTTCGCCCTTTTCTATCTTCTCTATACACCACAGACCTAGTCCGTGTATGCTCGACTTCTTGATTGTTACACAAGATGGTAGTGGTGTGTACATTGTATATCCTTTCTAGCGTTTGATGCCTTTGACGATACGAACTATCTTGCTCATAAGCATCTTGATTACAGTGAAGTGAAATAGACCATGACCGTATAGCCAATGGAATGTGTGGTTCTTTTCTATCTGATCTTTACTACCGAACTTACGAGTCCAGTTGTCTACGTACTCGCCTTTGTATCTTAGTACAGCGTGTGATATTTTAGACTTAGATGGTCCTACACAACAAATACCTGCTTGTCTTGTGAGTAGCATCCACCACATTGTGATATCGCTCTCTCCACAAAGTCGCCATAATAGCGACAAAGCGTAGTCTTCGCAATCCCCTTCGAACTTACCTTCTTCACTTTCGTTACGAATGATGCACCAAGCATCTGCCATTCCGTATTGTTCTTTGTCATACCTATACTTCCATTTGGCAGTAAAGGCTGAAGTAACGGCGTCTCTAACCCGTATCTCCTCTCTCTTCATCTCTCAGACTCCTTACATGTGTCTTATGTATCTTACAATTGATTATGCCATTGTAGTAATCATCAGACAATAACACTTCTCTATCGAATTGTTCCTTTGCTTCAAGGTAACTCATTACCCCTTTAGAACTACATAAATGTAAAATCTCTCTGCGAAACGAATCAGCACCGTGTTCTTCAACAAGTGCTTTGACTTCATCAGAAGAGCCAAAGTATGTTTTCCAATCACTCTCAATGACTTTTTTTCTTTTTCTAGTTTTACCCTTTAGCGGCGGTAATCTCCGTGTGGACTGAAACAGCTTCTTGCCTACATAAGACTTCTCGTTCTGATCAGTTATTATGTACACAAAGCCCACATATTCTTCTATCATATCACTGGTAAATTCTTTACCTTGGTAATGCCACATGTTCTATAATCCTATAAGTTTCCATCCATGATTAGCTATTGCATTCAATATAATTGCTAGGCAACATATAATATGTAGTAAAACCCAAAACGTGCGTATTACAGCAACTTTGTCAGCCTTTCGATCTTCTTCGTATTCCTTTGCTCCAATAGCCTTGCACCAATATTCCCAGATACGTCTGATCTTATTCATATTCCTCTTCGTCTTCTCCACTCCATGGTTCACGCTCTAACTCTGGGTCAGGCAGTTCCTCACCACAAGAAGGACAAAATATTAGTTCGTCATCTTCCATCTCAAACTCTATCATAAATTGTGTATCACAGTAAGGACATTTTTCCTCAACTCTATTGATCATATGCTTGCTCTACCTCTATGCTACATTTACGAAGAAATTCTACTCCGTCCTCGTTTCGGTATTTATTTTTGTAATAGACAGACGTGATTCCACTGGTATATATAAGTTTCGCACAGTCTAAACATGGCGCATGGGTTATATACATCGTACTGTTTTCGCCACTTTCATTCGATCTTGCTAACTTAGCGATAGCATTTGCTTCGGCATGAATCACTTCTGGCTTAGTCTTAGTGTCAGTGTATATATCAATATCATTTGGGTGCACCTTGAAGTGTGGCTCGTTGATGACATCTTCACACTCATTAGACCAACCAGAAGGCATACCGTTATAGCCAATAGAAATGATCCGATTGTCTTTTACAACAATCGAACCAACCTGTAATCTCTTGGCTGAAGACAGAGAAGCGAACCTCTCTGCCGTATCCATATAAGCGTGTTGCCACTTATCCAAAGTTATATGCCTCATTCCAATCGCCTTTGAGACCTGCAACTTCATATTCTGTTACACGGTTTTCAAAGAAGTTGGTATGATCTGCACCATTTAGAATCCATTCTAACCACGGTAGTGGGTTGTCTTTTACTTTGAAGTTAGGTTTCATGCCTAGCTGAATCAAACGTCTGTCGCTAATATATCGTACATACTGCTTGACTTCGTTAGACTCTAGACCTTCGATCTCACCCATATCGTATGCTAGATCAACAAACTTGTCTTCTAGCTTTACTGCGTTGCGTGACATCTCGTAGATATCTTTCTTGAAGCTATCGTCTACAATGCGTGGATGCTCCTTACAGAATGTCTTGAATAACTTAGCGATACCCTCGACATGCATTGACTCATCACGAATCGACCACTCGACAACTTTACCCATACCCTTCATCTTACCGTAACGCTGAAAGTTCAGTAGCATTACGAATGATGCAAACAATGCAACACCTTCGTTCATTACTGACTTAGCAAGGGCAAGACCTAGACCACGCATTGTATTGACATCTGAGTCCATGATAAAATCAATCTTATCAGCCATCTCTTGATACTCAAGGAATGCGTGATACTCAGAGTCAGGTAATCCTAGCGTTTCATTCAATAGTGCATATGCTCTCTGGTGAATACCTTCACGTGTAGCGAATGAGCCTAGCATGTTACGAACTTCGTTGTTCTTGAATTTAGGAATGAACTGGTCAAAGTAGTTCTGTCCAACAGCAACGTCTGACTGTGTGAAGAGGCGAAGAATGTTTGTCACATATTCTTTTTCAACCTCTGTCATCTTGCCACCTTTCCAATCAGTGACATCTTCTCCCAGATCAATCTCATCTTCGATCCAGTGTGCTTTCTCATGGCGTGTAGTCATCTCTACTGCCCATGGATAATGAAAGGGCTTATATGTTTCAGAAAACTCTAGCAGACCACCGCCGGCTTTCTTTAGTAAAGTACTAGCCTGTGACATCAAATCATTATACGTACCGATCAGTTTGTCGTTGATAAAGATTTGGGGTACAGACCTAGCATTAGGCATCTTCTGATAGAATGCCATGCGCTCTTCTTCACTGTCTAGTTTGATCTCAGTGTAAGTTAGGCTATGTGTCGTAAACCACGCTTTCGCTTTCTCGCAGAAAGGGCAGTTCGACTTCGAATAAATTAGTACGTCCATTTTTTCTCCCAATGTATCATTCCTCTTTTTAGATTGACATTTGTAAATTTGCATCAGCATGACGTTGTTCATCTTCCCGAACTTTTATAATCATGTCTGACAGTTTAGCATCATCTGGTAGACTGTAATACTCTTTTGCCATTTTTGGACAAGGAGCATTATATATCTTACCTGATTGTATTCTATTCAAATACTGCGAATAGCTTATCACCGCTTCCTGTTCGAAGTAGTGAATCATTCTGTGGCACGTCTTCGGAAAGAAGATATACAACAGAAGGTAATAGTGCCAGAATAAGAACTGAGCGATAAAGATCAATAGTCTTTCTACCCAGTTTGGATTAGCAATCTCAATGAAGAACATCAAATGCATTCTCTCATTTTCTGCTTCTGCTAGTAACTCACGGATATCTGGTCCGTATCCTTTCTTAGCTTTACGTAGTGACTTTAGATGTATCCACATTCCTGCTACCATGCCTGGCACACCAGCAATTGTTTCTAATACAACTGCTCGGTGACCATAACGTTTAGCAAAGAATGTGTCCGCAAAGAAGCGAAACATCATTGTCATACCTTTAGCAAAGTAATCACTTATTATCCCTGACATGCAACACATTCGTCCTGTTGTTCTTCACTACCATTGATGAAGTTCATTTTGCTTGCGTCCATGTTTACCACATTATCTAGTGTCTCACGTTCAACTTTCTCAGCAACGTTCTCTGCTCTGTTAGTGGCTTCTGTTCTGAGATAATATAGACCCTTACATCCATTTGCCCACGCCGCATAGTGTACTTTACTTAGATAAGATTTTTCTGCGCCTGCGGGAAAGAAGATGTTCAATGACTGACCTTGACACAGGTATCTCTGTCTCTGACCAGCGAGTTCTACAATCCGCATTTGATCTAACTCAATAGCAGTTGCGAATACTTTCTTCTCATGATCTACTAAGAAGTCTAGGTGCTCAACTGATCCACCATTGGTGATAATAGATGACCATATAGCTTCTGTGTTTTTGCCACGCTCTTCTAAGAGTGCCTCTAGATACTTGTTCTTGTTCAGGTGTGAACCCACACGTGTACGTGAAGTAAATGCATTTGCTTTCCATGGTTCAATAGATGGCGATGTGCCAGCGATCATCGAACTATTAGCATTAGGTGCAATGGCAAGCATGTGTGCATTTCTACGACCAGTACCCTTCATGTCAGGTGCTTCTCCTAGTGTCTTGCCAAGTCGTAAAGTCTCTTCTACTGCATTGTCGTAGATATCACAGAAGATATCTTCGTTGGCTTTTACTGCCTCTTCACTATCAAATGCAATCATATGTTTCTGAAAATAAGAGTGGAGACCCATAGCACCGAGTCCAAGAGACCGCTCCTGCTGTGCTGAGTATCTAGCACGACTAATCTCATCACCAGCGTTGTCTATAAAGAATTGTAGTACGTTGTCTAAGAATCTAACTAGATCAGCGATCATAGTAGTGTCTTTCCAATCGTCATACATCTCTAAGTTGACAGACGATAGACAGCATACAGCGGTACGATCTTCGCTAGTTGCTAAGTGAATTTCGTTACATAGATTAGACCCACGAATCTTCAGACCCAAGTCTTTCTGAGATTGGGGCATAGCACGATTAGCAGTATCGATAAAGTTGAGATACGGCTCACCAGTTCTGTAACGAGTTTCAAGAATTACTTCCCACAACTTACGTGCAGGCATAGTGTCACGTATTTCATTAGAATTAGGATCACGTAGATGCCATTCGCTGTCATCACGTACCGCTTCCATAAACTCATCAGTGATGTTTACTGCGTGGTGTAGATTCAAGTTCTTACGATTTACGTCACCAGTTGGCACTCGCATATTCAAGAACTCAATAATGTCTGGATGAGATGCTTCGATGTAAGCCGCATATGAACCTTTGCGTGTACGTCCTTGACGATAGGCAACCATGTCTGCGTCTACTGTGTGTAGAAACGGCATAGGTCCTGGGGCTTTCTTAGATACTGCACGAACATCTGACCAGTGACCACCAACGCCACCACCTTTTACTGATAACCATCGTAGTTCTGCCGTATGATCGATAAGACCCTCAAGTGTGTCGGGTACATATGTAAGAAAACAAGAGATAGGTAATGCCTTGGGTTTCTCATCTGGTAACGGCGCATTCGATAGTACAGGCGAGGCATACATAAACCAGCCCTTCGATACGTAGTCGTAAATTCGTTGTGATAATTCTAAATCGCCATATGAATAGGCGACAGCCGCACGTGCAAAAGATTCTTGAGGCGTCTTCTCAGTATCATTGCAGTAGTAATCTGTTAGTAATTTTAGAGACTGTTCTGATAACAGACGGTCTCTAGAGGCATCAATTTTGATGCCGAGGTGTGTTCTTGTTCTCGACACTTCTTATCTCCTTGGTTTTCTTATAAATTTATAAAGTCTTCAGTCATCGGAAAGATTTTAGCAATTGCCTTTCCTATCTCACGTGCGAGTATAATATGCTCTTTCTGTGTACCGTTAGCGGAACGTAATTCTATGTAGTGAATCCAAGAGCGAATAGTACCATTTGCATAAAGAGTAGATACTGTGTTCCCTTCTGGGAGCACCGCACGTGCCTGCTCTTTAGCAATGCCATTGTCAATTGCCCAGTTGTACGCAATTTTAGCTTCTTCTATAAGTCGCTCTTGTACTTGGTACCAACGATCCTGAAGACCACCTTCGTATTCATCAGACATGTCTAGTTCTATACTGTTTTGACGGTTCTTTGGATCTTGTAACCGTGCCTCTCTGAGTACAAAATTATTATCTTGGTCTTTAGGGTTAGCATATCTCTGTGAGAACTCTTGGAAAGAGAACGAGCGATGCCGTAGGAATTGACGTGCAATATCACGGGTCGTTTCTACTTCTAGTGTAGCAGATGCCATTTCGAATGGCGACCAATGTTTGTGTTTCATCAAATACTTTAGAAGACGTTCAGATGTTTCACTGTTGATCTGATTAGTCGGGTTTGATACCCTTGCACAATACGCAATCAAATCTTGCACATTATCTAATCCAATGATATCGCACGGTTGCGTGTATCCTATAAGTCTCGCCTTCATTAGCATTTTCTCCAATAACTAAGTTGTAATTTGGCTTGTAAGCCATCATGTGTGTTCTGGTCTATGATCAGATGTAAATCCGCAGATGATATACCAGATAATATCATATCGTTGATGTCTTTGTCAAGTATATTCGTGGGCCATATGCAAACTTTCTCCCCTCTCTCAATACACTTTTCCATACGTCTAACAATCTCTAAATTTCTAGGTTCGTTATCAAAGACAAACGTAGCATTATCTATACTCTCCAGACCAGCACCATTTCCATCTGCACCTGCCATAGCAACAGCGTTATCTAAGAAGAGACTATCTATTGGTCCCTCTACTACATAGTAACGCTTCGTAAAGTTCACAGTGTTCAGACCAAAAATTTTGGGCATAGAATCCTCTAGCATAATCGTGATGTAACGTATGCTTTCAGAGTCAAATGCTCTTCCTTGATATCCGAATACTGTCCCGTTCTGATCTATGAACGGTAGCACCAATCGAGGCTTGACTTGCTTCTCTGACAACTTATCAGGCATCAGCGAATTTGTCCACGTCTCAAATTTTGGAGCGTAATATAATTTATATTGTTGAGATGCTGGGATCCTTCTTTTTTCGACATATTTCTTGACTGGATGAGAAAAATTTAGACTAGACACTTTTTTAATTTGGAGTAGAGGACTACCCTTCTTAGTAAACTTTGGTCTACTAGTAGTAAGAGTATCAAGAGGACTAACAATATCTTGCTTTGGTGGTTTTGTGCGATAGCCCTTCTCTAGAGCCATGTCTACTACATACTCATTGTGGAGGTTAGAGTCGATTGCTTTCAGGAAGTTACGCATGCCATGAGAGGCATTGCAATTGTGACAATAGAAGATAGCCGAGTTGTCCTTCTCAAGGATCCAACCACGTGCTTTCATCTTTGACTTTTGGGAATCACCACATATAGGACAACGAAAGTTCGCTCTGTATGGTGTTTGTGATTTGATTGTGAATCGTTCTAGCCTTGTTGACAAGATACCAGAATACTTCACGTCTACGAGATTCATACTCTACTCCATAATATATTCAAACTGTATAGAGATTATACTCTAAACAGGTACGGCTGTCAAGTACTAATTAGAAAGAACTTGTACAATACCGCCCATCTGAAGTACTGTTGCAATGATAAATCCGATGACCCATGAGCCTCCCATGATCCACCATTTCCAGCGTTCTAGTATTGTAACACGACCAGATAGATTTTTCAACTCACTGCCTACTTCTTCATCCATCTTGTCAAGCTTTGCCATGATCTCATCATGATTACGGCGATGATTTTCTGCACTCTCATCTTTCATGTCAGTGATTCTTCTGTGCAGTAGTTCAGTTTCTTTCTCAGCAAGGCGCTTGCGCTCTGAGATATCTTCGGCAAGAGTTCCTATATTTTGCTCATGCACTGCCAAGATTTGAGATATACCACCTGAAGCATCTGCAATTTTATCAATAGCAGTGTCCAGACGACCAAGTAATCCTTGAATACTTGACACATCTCTTTTTAGTATTTCTACATCAGTTTTCACTGAACTTAGTCCATCAGTCATAGTACCTATTTACCTATAGTGTCCTTGAACCTCTTCAAAGGCTGCTGGTTATCTTTTTTATACTTCCGCATAGCCTTTTTTGTAAAACCTGGTTCTCCATCGGGTCCTACTCCAATACCTGCGATGTCTCCACCGCCTGCGCTGTTTGCGATTGCATCCTCAAACATATCATCGTAGTTCCGAGTTTCTTGAACTATAGACATATAGTCGATTAGTTTATCTTCTAACTGTTCTTCAGATAGAAAGTCTCCGTGCTTCTCAATCGCTTCATTCTCTTTGATGAGATATAGAGCGGCGGCATAAGAGGCAATTCTTGAACTGCCACCAGGTACCTTACCAAGAAGTCTCTTTAGTTTAGTAATCATCAAATCGAACTTGCCCCAAGCCTTACGCTCCTCTACAGTGCGTAACTCTCTAGCTTTCTTGAGTATATTCCCGTCTTCATCAATAATACCTAGCTTGTACGCATCCCACTCTTTGAATGGGGTTGCGAGTCTACGTATAAATTGATATACGAGAAATAAGTCAACAATCATAGTTCTCTCAGTTCTTTTACTATATTAGCATCAAGCGGAATGCTCGATGTCTCTATTCTTTTTTCACCGTACTCTACAACATCTGGTAAGTAACCTTGGAATACCAGAAACGGTTTCAAGTACTTGTGATACTCTTCTAGTCTCAAAAACAACATAGGTGTTCCTGCAAGCCCAAAACAGTTATATATTACTATCATATGATTTAGAATCAGACGTACCTTCAATTCATCAAATTCCTCATATCTTCGAAACAATCTTTTCAGATATTGAAATCTTTTGAGATCATCATAAAATTCTTCCGTAGAAGCCGCCTTCTTCATATCATAATGCTTAGCCGCATATAACATAAATGTACTTTCATCTAACACCATACTTTGTTCACCATTATTATTATAAATTTGATGAGGGCATGTTTCAGCCCTCATCTTTATTTATTAGCTGTCTGCAACGACTGCATCTTCATCACTAGCTGTACCAGTAGTACCAGTATCACCTGCTTGTGCAACAGTTCTAGTCATAGCGACTAGTGTTTCAACACGCTTACGTCCAGAACCATACTCTTCGTATAAATTCCAACCGGTCGTCTTCAAACCTTTTGCTCTGTTAGCAGTAACACCAGCTTCTGTGGTATCGATGAAATAGCACTTTGCGTTGTCGCCAGCTGTCAAGTACTTCGGGATTGAAGCATCAACATCTGTATCTCCCCATAAAGCCATATCAGTTCTCCTTGTTGTGTTTTTCGATTTCTTGCATCATAAACTCTTTAGTTCTTCTACGATCTAATTTCAAACCTATTTTACGTCCGTAAATGTCTAGCTCTGTTTTAGTCATTGCACTAAGGTCGGGAGTTTTCGACTTCTTCTTCGCCGGCTTCTTTGCCACTGTAGCTTTCGCTTTTTGGGGCTTGGAAGGGGCTTGGCGCTTTACTGGAGCAGGCTCCACAGCTTTCGTCTCAACAGTTGATACATTCGCTTCACTCATTCCAAACAATTTTTTAATCCAACCAATCATAATTTCCTCCTAAGAAATATACATATTTAATTCATAACGACCTTGGTCATAGTAAACTTGCATTTGCAATTTCTGCCTTACATCTTTACCATTCTTAGACAAGTTGATTGAGTAAGAGTTGGTCTTACCTTTACTTGGCTTACGAGGTCCCATTGCAACCTTACGGTCCCAGTCATCTTCATCAACTGCATAGCCACGCTTCTTAGCGACAGCGATTGCATGTTGAACCGCAGATGAAAACGTTTTGTGATATATAGTGTAATCTGAATTCTTTGCTTCGTTCAGTTTCGCTTCAGTCAGGTCTGCAACTGATTCTTCGCCTAACATCTTAGATGCTTGCTTCATACCTACAGTTTGAAACCTTCCAGATTCGTCTGTGATGCGAAACGAGAACTTGCCATTATCAAAGCCCACCATTACATCAAATTTCTTGTTACCTTTGCCACGTATACCAGTAGCAGAGATAGTGCCTTTAGCTTTGCCCTTCTGAATCTGTGGCGGTCTAGCCTCGTCAAGTTCCACTTCTTCACGAACAAATTGGCGTTTATCTAATTCAATACCACCAGATTTAACACCTCTTTGAATTACTGGAATACTTATTTTACTTGCATCCCCACGAGTTCCAATTTTAATTTTTCCAACAAATTTGTTTTGTCTTGAGGGAACTTCTGTATCAGTAATAAGACCGCCTAATCTTTTGACAGCACCTCTGATTGCTTGAACGTGCAATTTAAAATCGTTTTTAATATCAGCAACTTCAGATGGTTTTGCATCAGATGGAGCGTCAGCAGTAATTTTAATTGTATGAACATGTTGCAGTGCTTCGTCTAA
>Ga0187219_1000219_pt1 | contig 26371 bp, 34 predicted proteins | sample 13SPOviralmetaG_FD_130162 | JGI IMG/M metagenome (GOLD analysis project Ga0187219, IMG submission 130162) | Marine viral communities from the oligotrophic San Pedro Time Series (SPOT) site, San Pedro Channel, CA, USA - 13 SPOT_SRF_2010-07-21... | ecosystem: Environmental > Aquatic > Marine >... | reverse complement strand
TTCACTTCCAGCATTTACATGAAGTTGTCGCACTGGCGTTACGCCGATGCCGACCTGCCCTCCATCATCAATCGTTACAGCCGTTGCATGTGAATTTACGCTTGAGCCAGAACTGCCAGCATTAGCAGTTTGCAAGATAATATTACCACCTGCACCTGTGCCTGTTCCTGCACCACCTCGAATAGTTAAATCTGTTCCTGCGGTGTTAGTGCCTGATGTATCAGCAACATCAAGAAGCGGAGATATTAAACTATCAGCTGATGTGGCTGCAGAAAGACTTATTGTTCCACTTCCATTTGGGTTGACAACAATATTACCATTAGATGCACTAGTAATTTCATTACCATTTACATCTAAATCACCACCAAGCTGCGGTGTTGTATCAGCTGCAACACTTGTTAGCGCAGTGCCAACACCCAACTCGCCAGCATCAACCTTTTTTAGTGCGCCGTCTGTTGCGTCTAAAAACATAAGGTGATCAGCAGAAGCAATGCTTGTATCAGCCAAACCGCTTATAATACTTGGATCAAGATGCTCTTCACTTATTGCATTATCGGCTATTTTTGCAGCAGTAACAGCATCTGCAGCTAACTCTGCAGTAACAACTCCGCCATCTTTAATTGTAACAGCACCACTGCTAACAGCAAAATTATCACCACTAAAACTAGCAACACCAAGATTCGATGTTGTAGCCGCCTCAGCTGTAATGGTGACAGTATTAGATGTAGCAGATGTATCAATACCCTCACCCCCTGCAATGGTTAGTGTCTCGCTGTCCAAGTCGATAGCAATAGTTCCACTATCTGTTGTGAGGTCTAGGTCTTCTGCAGTTACAGTTGCATCTACATATGCTTTAATTGATTGCTGAGTAGCAAGATGACTAGCACTATTAGACGACATATCATCTTCATCTTTGATTGATGTGCCACTTATTGTGCTGTTTAACACTGCACTTGTAAGTGTTTTATTTGTTTCTGTTACTGACAGGTCTTTATAATGGTCAGTTAAAACACTAACATCCATACGTTTGATTGTGCCTGCATCACTTACAAGAAGCTCATCTGTAGCCGCCAAGCCAGATGTAAGAGCACTTTGGGCTGAGATAGCATCTGTATTTATTTTTGCGCCTGTAACAGCTGTGTCAGCTATTTTAGCTGTAGTAACTGCGGCAGCATTTATTTTAGCTGCTGTAACAGCTGATGCATTTATTTTAGCAGTAGTCACTGCGCTGTCTGCAAGCATAGAAGTCGCTATACCACCTGTATCTACAGCCTGGTCGACTGGTTCAATATCACCATCTGATGCTGCAAATCTAAGATATTTACCTTTTCTATCTGCAAGTAAAGGTAGCTCCATACTTGATGTAGAGTCTTGATCTTTTAGTTTGATCGACCTGTCACTGTCATCTGCTCTATCAGCTTGCATAGCAGTAAACCTGTCAAGCTCGCGATTGAGTGTAGCCACCGCGAAAGCACCTGATGTAGGAAAGTCAGTAGTCCGAGCAAGAGGTATGTCACGAGTGATGACAACAGTAGAACCACCAGTAGCACCAGTGACAGAAATAGCCACGGCGCCAGTGCTACCATCACCACCGGATACAGTGTAATGAGTAGTAATTGTTTTAAGAGTACCATCAACATATACCTTCAAGTCACCATTATCAAAGAACTCAAATGGTACAGCAAAGCTAGTCTGCGTCACCCCCTGGGCCACAGTGTATGATATTCTTGGTGTGTTATCTGCTAAATTAATAGTCATGTCGTTACCCTACAAAAAAATAAAACTAAAATCTATCTATTTCTAAATACTCTTCCCAAGTCCTGCTCTGCTTCAACTATTGCTTGTGCATCTTGATCAGCACCAGTAACCCAGCCATATAAAAGACTACTTGCACTCCCAACAACTGGCGTACCTTGAAATGGTAATTGCTCACCAATATCTGTTAAATCACCATCACCTGTCATTAAGTTTGTAATTGCTTCAGTAAGTTCTGATACTTGCCCAAATGGCGCACCTAATGGGTCAGTTGCTGCATCATATTTGCTAGCATTATATCTACCTTGCAAATAAGGATTATCTTTATCTACCACACCATGCGCTATCATATTTTGTAAAGCCATATAATATATATCTGCATATACGCCTAATACACCACTACGCTCAACAATCTTTTGAAATAACTCTGGCTTATCTTTTGTATCAAACCAGTAATCAGGTTTTTGTATATGCAAAGAAAGATACGCAAAACCAAGCATACCCATCATACCTTGTATACGATACTTTCTGGCAGGGTCTGTCATTGCTAATGGCAATCTACTTGTAGCAGCTACAGTCCAACTCAAAAGACTATATGGCAAAGTCATAGCACCTGACTCAAACCTAACCATCTCAACATCACCAGTTGACATACGAGCATCGACTTTTAAACCAAGTTTATCAGTCAATGCGCTACGTTGAAAATATATAACGCCATCCATAGCGGCTGGTCTATCCATTGCTTGTGACATAAGAATAGTATTTTGTGTTTGTAAGTTAATTGCTGTTTGGACTTTACGTTTAAGTTCACGCTGTGCTGGTGTGTCTACAGGCCACTCACTCATATTTAAAAGATGAAATCGACCAACAGTTAGTTTTTGTGATTCAATAATATCTTCGCCAGTTTGTTTTCTTAAATTACCAATAGCCTGTAAGTCTTCTAACTCAAGACCAAGTCTTGACATTTTTTCTGCATCACGAGCATCTATCTTTTCTTTCTTAGCAACTTTAATTGCTATTTCAGCTATTTCGTCTGCTTGCATAACAGCATTTAATAAACGTAATTGCTTTATAAACGCGCCCAAGAAATTACCAAATGGTGAATTAAAATAAAGTCCTTGCATACGCTCAAGACCTTTTTCAATCATTGTTTCGTTTTTTGTAATTAGATGATCACCATCAATTCTTCTTGTTATAAAGTCCATGTTAGCCGCTAGCTCCATACCATAAAGCATTTTAGCCTGGTCTTTTCTAGCTTTTGTAAGCAAAGGATAGTTTGCAGTATCTATAAGAGGTGCAATATTTTTAAGCAAACCACGCTCTAAAACAAAAATACCTAACTCAGAAACAGATGCTACCGCAGTTGCTGGTAGATAAGTCATAGAAGTAATTTTTCTTAAAGCATTAGCTATTCTAGTATTTAATGCTGTTGGGTCTTGTATTTGTACTCTAAATATTCTTTCAACATCTGTAGTAAAATCAGCTTTCATTTGGGCAATATAGTTATCTCCATTGCCATTTAACCTACCTTCTGTTTCTATTATTTGAAGTAAATCATCAAGACTTTGACGACCAAAAACCCTTGCCCACTCTGCTCTTCTACCTGTCTGTGAAAAATACTCCATCATTCCTTGCATATCTGTTCTAAGATAATCAACAATTTTATATTCAGGTATGTCTAATGCTCTTCTTCTAATAAAATAAATATCATCTTTTGGCACACCATTACTTACATCAAGCAGTTCATCATCAACTTTGCCACTAATAATATCGTTAACAGTTTCTCTTGCTGCTTTATCTGGGTCAAGCTCTCGTAAACTTTCTGTTATACCAGCTTTTTTATTTAATGCTCTAATTGCAGCTATATCTGCCTTAGGTACATATCTGCCCCATCTTTTATTTTTAGCATCCCAAAACTGTGTCAAAGGATTTTCTCTGTAATGTTTTGCAAGAATATTTATCAACCCTTGTTGTTGTTCTTCTGTTGCTAGCTTTGCCTGGTCAAAACGTATTGTTACTACAAAGTTTGGTTTAGCTCGACCTTCACGCACAATGCCTTCAAAGTAGGTAAGCTCATCTTGTTTGTAGTTTAGTTCGTTTTTAAGGCTTGCAATATGATCAAGTTCTTTTTTTGTAAGCTGTGCGTCTTCTGGTATATCATTGTATTTATCTAACTGATTTTTGATTTCATTTATTCTTGTATTTAGTGATTTTACAATAGGGTCAGCCTGCGCTGCATTTACTATTGCACCAGTATCAGACAAATAAATTCCCATTTGCTCCATTTTTTTATCAAGCACATTAAATAAATCTTGTTCAATATCTGTTTTAGTATTGTTTGCAGCAAACTCTGGGTCTTCAAAACGTATGCGTCTTTCTAACATCATATCTACAAACTCAGGAAAAGACATCTTATCAGTCTCACCAAAAGCACGCTCAACAGCATTTACAGCAGGGTCTATATCTTGATCAACAATTGGTAGCTTAGAACGCTCTGCATTTATATCTTCTTTAATGTATCGTGAATATGCTGTTTGCAAATCATCATATAGCTGTTCACCCATTAACTCGCCAAGAAACGCCCTGGCTTGCAAAGATTGATTATTAAACCCATACTTTACGTCAGGAACATTGCCTTGCAAAGTTACAGATGCATTGTTTGATAAGTTAGAAAATAACATTTTAACAACAGCTGGTGTTTTTGGATTAAGCAACTGTCTAAGAGTTGGGCTGTTTTTATAAAAAGGTGTTTTATTAATCCAATTCAAAATATTTGGTTTTACATCTTTACCCTCTGCAAGCATTTGTAATGCTTCTCTATTCATTCTATTTTCATATTGTGGCACAGTTTCATCTGCACCACGAGCAGAACGTGCATGCCTCATCTCGTGGTATAAAACAAATCTTGCCCATTCTTCTGGCGTTTGAAAATAAAAGTCGGGTAGCGGCTCAACGCCTTCAACCCTTGGTTTTGACCAAGGCTTTTCTCTCCAATTATTTAATAGATATTCTTCATCCCAATATATTTTACCCTCTTCCCCTTTAAATTTAGCAGCTACATAATCATCACGCCCAGGGTCTTGTGGTACTTTGCCTCTTACAACTTTTGCTGTTTTTGGTGCAGATGAATCTTGTTTAGTAGCAGGGTCTACTCGTTGTTTTGGTTTTGGATTTTTTTTATTTTTAAGGGCATTTAAATCTAAAATAACAGATTGAGCGCTAGGTGCATCTAATCCTCCAAGAGAACCTTTAAATTTTTCTAATACTCCTTCCACTTTTTTAATTATTTCATCTATTTCATCATCAACTATATCTCTTAATTTTCGCCCCGCTAACCCAATACCACCAGTTTCGAATTCAAAATCTTCATCTAAAATATCTCTTGTCTGCGCAGATAAATCGCCATCTAAAAGAACTTCTTGACCATCTTGATTGCGAATTATAACGCCGCCTGCCTCACTTCTTGCAACAACTGGTGCATCATAAGAATTACCAGCAGCATCAAATACAACAATAGTTTCTCCTTGTTGTCCTGCAACATCATCCCTTGTTATTGGTGCTTCATCAAACATATCGACTGTATCACCAACGCGCACACCACTTTTGTAATCTCTTACTTTTTTTGCTATTTGTTGCACAACTGGCTTTGCTTCTCTGTAAAGACTAGGTGCTGAACTTATCAAACTACTAAATAAAGTTGTTGCTGCAATATTAGTTGCGGCTTCCCCTGGTGTTGCTAAATCATCAAAAGGATAACGTATTGCCTCACCTGCAAGCGCAGAATAAAAACCACCCTTTGCACCAGCAGCTGCGGATGCCTTAATACCCATACCACCCTTAACAATAGTACCCAAAGGTGTACCAATAAAAGGTATTGCAAATGCAATATTAAGTGGATCAATAAGACCAGCAAGCAAAGAACTTGGACTATACCAACTCTTTGTTTCCATACGCTGTCGCCTTAATTGATTCTCTTTTATAGTATTAATGCGATATTCAAATTGTTCTTTACTTTGTGAGCCAACTAAATCAGCAGCATGATTTATTATAAAACTATCGTCTAATTTAGATAATGCATTTACAAAATTAAAACTAGCATCTTCCTTGCCAGCAAACATCAATGCCTCTTCTGATTGACGTATTATTGGCTGATAGAAATAACCAAGTTGGTCAGCAAAATTTTGAGAAAAAGATGAAGGAGCTACACGCTCTGCAATATCACCTACAGATTCATTTACAGCTAGTTCACTTGCATATGTAACTGGTAATAATCCCATTTACATTACACCAAATCCTGATGCAGCAATACCACGCGCTGTTTTTTCTGCATCTGAAAGTTTTATAGCGTTTCTTCTAGTCGCATCTTGTATTGCTTTCATTTTAACTTGTCGCATCTTTAAAAGATTGCCAGCACGAATACTACGGAAATCAATGGTCATATTATCATTGCCGTCTTGTACATATTTACCCTGTTTATTAATAACAAAATACTTAGGTTCAGTAACAGTTGATGATAAATCATGTTTTAAAAAATGTGTTTCTCCTAACTTAATATTAGGTTCTGACAGCGACCCTGTAAAAACTGAAACAAAACTTGGCAGTCTTACTTGACCAACAACAGGCAAATCAAACCCCTCTTCTGCAAACTTATTTGTTATTGTTCCTGCTATTCTTGGTATATCAAAAGCTCCAGGCTGCATTTCTGGCACTTCATTGCTTGCAATAATTCTTTTTTCAACATGCTCAATAAATCTATCTTTATCTTCAAATGTTGCAAAATGTGCTTCTGGTGCAAATCTACTAACTGCTTCACCAAATAACAAATCAGTTTGCTGATAATTATTTCTTATGTGCTGTTTTAAAACTTCATCAGGATTATCAAGTGTTCCATAAATACCAAAAGATGCTTCTACTAATTGATCTATAAATCTTACTGGAATAGCATCTTTAGAAGTATTTAATTCATCTGATACAATAGTAGATACATACGCTCTAAACTCATCCCTACTTTGGCTTGCAAGCGTACCATCTGTTTCATATACAGCATCAATTCCTAATACTGCTAACCCTCTTGCATAGTTACTTCTTCTTGTTTGAACATCACCAGTAACAAACCTTAAAACGTGTTCTCGTGCTTTGTTATAATCACCACCATAGGCAACAGTTGCATCTAACATTCTACCAAGGGCAGTGTTATTAATACCTTCAATTTGTCTTGTGCCGCCTATTGGGTCGCGTGATGCATGAAACAGTATCTGCATAGTATTTTGTATTTGATTAGCATCTACATCTGCACCAGATATGATTCTATCTGTTAATGTCTTAAAATTTTTTGGTAATCTATTGTGAGTTTTAACATAGTCTATTAATTGTTGTTGTGACTTGTTTACTTGTTTACCTGGCTTAAACTCTGCAAACGTAATTTCATTTACAATATTATTAGAAAAATAACTATCAGCCATAGACTTTGTTATTTGACCAATAACATTTGTATCATTTGATTCAAATAATGATGTAGTAAGTAAATTATCTGCAAATAGTTTTTCTTCGTCTTTGATTGCGCTCATTCTTTGAGCAAGATTATTAAGTGTTGCAGGGCTAGCATCTTTAAATGAAGCGCGCAAACTTACAGCTTGTTCTGGTGTTAAACCTATTTGTATTAATTCTTCGCCAAACTCTTCTGTTGCATAAGTTCCATCACGTAAAGATTTATCTAATAGTGTAGTTAATCTTACAGCATTTAGATTAGGTGTATTTTGTTTTATATTTAATATTGTTCCTAATGCAAAAACTCTTCTGCTCTCTTGTATAGTGTTAGACCTTTGGCTTGGAGTATATTGAGGATTATTATCGAATATTGCTTTGTCATCTTTTTCAATAACATCCATTAATTCTAATGCACGCTGAGAGTCACCTGCTGCTAGGTAATTTTCAACATCTTGAAAACGATTATATGATTGTTTTAAATGATCAATAACTGCTGTTTGATCAGCCTTTTGATGTAAACTTTTTAATTTACCAATTTTATATTGGCTTATAGAAGTTTGAGCTTGCTGTTGATATTGAGCTTGTAAGATTTGATCAAAATCTTCTCCAAGCAATCTAGACTGTTCTGAAACATATGCTAACGCTTGTTCTTCATATTTTTCTGGGTCATCATATTCATTTGCTAATCTAAGTAATTCTTCGTTTAGTACATTCTCTGTTGCTACAGCAAATCGTTTATTATAGAGATTTTGTGCTTGGGTAGAGCGTTCTCTTTCTTGTCCAAAAAAACCAGTACCTTTTTCAAATTTATTTGGTGCAGTATTTGGTATAATTTTACCATTTTCATCACGCTCATATATCGGTTGTGATGCTGCTGCTTCTAAATCTCCTTGTTCAAATTGTTCTTTTGCTTTTGCAATACTAAAATCTGCAACACCTTGTACTGCTCGCGCCATTGCCATGTCTGCACGAAACTTACCACCATCATCATTAGTTATACGTACTACACCAATGGGTTGATTAGTTGCGGTTTGTCTTGAGCGTTTTATAAATTCTACCATAGCTTTAACCCATATCTCGTGCTGCGCCTGTTAAACCGCTTATGGCACTAGCAATACCTTGCTTGTAAGCAGCACTACCTTGTTGACGGAAACGAGATTGTGTAAGCTGGCTTTGTGTAAATACAGCATCTATCTCCATATCTGCTTGTGTATCAATACGGCTCAAATCTCTAGCAACAACTTCTTCTTGTCTATCACGCATAGCCTGTATGCTTCTATCGTTTATGTCTCTACCAGTAATACTAACTAATGCAATATTTGTTGCATCGTCTTCTATATAGGTACGAAAGCGGTCTGCATGCTGTTGTTGGGCTTGCAATCTACGAGTTTCAGCCTCTGCTCTTGATCGATACTCTTCACGTTTAGCATTAAGTTTTGATTGCTGTTTAGCAGTATATCCTGCTTTGTAAGACATACCTGCAGAAACTAATGTTCCACCTATCGCTAATGCTGTAAATGGGTCCATTATCTACTTACCTCTACTACCATGCCATTAAGTTGCATATTCAAAGGTGCGCTTTGTGATATTTCAACTCTTGGGTCACGACTATAACCTAACAATCTAAACTCCCTTTTCCCTGTAACTGGCTCTCTGTTTTGAGACATATCATCAGTTACATTTCTAGTTATTAAATCATTACTGTTTACAGAAATAGACATTGTATCTACCAAGTCTAATACAACGTTCGTTAGTTTTCTAGGCATACCTGTCATCTGCACACCAAGCCTTGTGCCATAGCTATCAATAGGTAAGGTTTTTAATAATGGTGTAAATGAATATCCAAGAAAGCCTGTGCTTACATTATCTTTTGCTGCACTAACATCTATCTGCGCGCTTCCAACTGTAAACTCACCAAGATAGTCAGTTCCATTAACTGCTTTTACAACAGCATTGTTAGCAAAATGAGAACCAAGACTGCCAAATACCCCACTCGACGCAGAAAACGTATCACAAAAATCCATTGGCATTTCATCATCAAACTCTTCTAAAAAGTATTTTGTCGTACCACTACCATCATCTCTAGCAGATGCTACAAATAATCTATTCTCTATTGTACAAACAGAATGAAACTTACCCTGTGTATTCCATAGTGACCAGCCCTGCTTCTTCTCGCCTCTTATCGTATAGAAAATAGCAAGAGTGCCATCGCTATTTACAAAGTATGCATACGTTTCTGGTCTATTTGTTGCACCAGAAACCACAAGTTGTTGTGTTGGTGTTACAATCAAATGCGATGCTAATGCAGATATACTGCCGCCAGTGTAAGCGTCTTCACCCTCAGTAAACAAAAACTCACGAACAGACTTGCCGCTTCGATCAGTAAATAATGTTGCACCATCAAGCGGTATTGGCCTGGCAAAGCCTGTGCCAAATGGTGTCTGCCTTCTAATCACAGCACTTGTTGGCGTAATAGGCTTGGTCGTGCTTGTTGGGATATATAGCTCTGCAGTAGTAGAAAATATTTGCAGGTCACGATTACTGACAAGATGCCTAATGGTAAAGATGTCACCTACATTGGATGTAAGGTCAAGAGACTCATTATCTAATGCTGTACCTATATCAAAGTTAAAATACTCTGCTGACTTAGATGCCCATATTTGATCAGGCTGCGAAAGTGTGCCAGCAAACCACAATCTGTTCTCATGGAAAGTTGTAGCACTTGGATATCCTCTAAGTGCAGAATAGCTTTGTTCTGACCATTCAGTAGTAGCTGCTGTAGATGCTATGCGGGGTTGTCCACCACCATCAGTAGAAAGGTTTGCACTAGACCCTGCAGTTACCTCATACTTGTTTTCATCTAGTACAGTAATTGTCCTTGAGCCATTTATTTGATTGGCATTTATCCCACCAATAGCTGCTGCCCTATCAATTGTAACACTATTCCCAGTAGCTAAACCATGTAACGCATGTGTTATTTGTATGGTTGATGTACCATCAATCGTTCTTATTGCATCAACATCAAGTGTAGTTCTAATTACATCTAGGACAACTATAGCTGCTTGTGTTGTACCGCTTGTACCAACAATAGACACCTCCGAATCACCAATGCGTAATCTTAAACCAATATATGCGGTACTAAAATATGCAGCACTTGTTGTTACCTTTGGGCAATAAGTTACTGTAGAACCATTATCATGTGCTGCAGCAGTCGTGTTAAATGTACCTCTGGTACACCCAGTTAGGGTATTAGTCGATTTACCTGTATAGGTAATTACTTCTGAGCCTACGAGAAATCTACCAGCTGTTGGAAAATTACTTGCATCAGTTATATCAATAGATGTTTCGGAAGAGTCAATAGCCTCTGCTGCAGTTGTTGAATATGACTGTGTGTCTGTTGGCGTAATAGTCACACCTGGACTTTGAAAAGAAAAGAAGGGCATATAAGTCAAATCACCTGCTGGTGATTCATCAAATGCAAACGTCTCTACTTGAAATGTAGTTAATGATGTTCTTACTATCTTACGTATAGCAAAGAATGGATGTGTAACAAAAAAAACATCACCTTTTTGCACATATGTAAAAGACTCAAGATAGGTAACATCCCAAGGTACAGTAGCACTATTTACATCGGTTGTTACAGCTTGAATGTGAGATACAGCACCTGTATTTGCATTAATCTGAAATATATCTAACTTATTATCACTAAATGCAAAGATATACTTTTCATCATCACTAAATACAAATGGCTCAAGTCTGACCTGCATACGCTTAGTTGCATCATAACTTGGTGCAGAAAAGTTATATAGTCGTTTTGTGCCAGGACGTTTTACTACAGCACCTTCTGAACGAATGTATAAATTTCTTATCTGCTCTGCTGCAGAAGTATATACATTAGTATCAACACGGCTTGTAAGAGAGCCGTTTAACTCACCAAACTCAAAGCTGGACAAAGGTATGCGTACTCTTGCCATTAGCTTCTCCTGTCAGTGATAAACCTTGATGTAGCTATTTTTCTGGTAGTGCTAATTTGGCTATCAAGTGTTCGTGCTTTGCCCATAAATCGATCATGGAATACTAGCATTTGTTGTGATAGCTCAGGGTCACGAGCAATGCTACCAGCAAATACTGACGCTAACATATACTCTACAGCTAGTGTAAAGTAGCTAGGCCAGGAAACTTCATTAGCTCTAAATGTAAAGTCAGCCACCACACTATCTGCAGATGTGCGGTTACTAAAAACTTTGTCACCATATTGTGTATACTCTATTAGATTATCATTTACTGTTAATGCATGCAGCATAAGTAAATCACTTGGGAGTTGATGTGCTATATCAAATCTACCAGTAGGTGCATCTGAAAGCGCATTAAGAACTGCTTGATTGGTCGCAAAACGCCATCTTGTATTTGTAAGAGATGACCTCGCAATATCTTCATAAAGATTAGAGGCAACAGTAGCTTCTGTTGTTGTCTCAGAAAACGATGTTATCGGGTCTGCTCCTATGAGGATCAAAGCCCGACTAGCTACGTCTATTGCACTATTGCTTGCTTCTGATGTCATTTATAAAAATGGAGGCGAGTGAAGGGAGTTCCTCGCCTCCACTACCCCTAGTCGGAGTCGGTTTCTGCAATAGCTGTTCCATCAGAAACATCTACTACTGAACCAGTGTTAGACAAAACACTTACAAAACTAGTTGTTGGTGTGTTTGTGTCAGCAACAATAATGACATCACGAACATTCAACATATTAGCAGCACTATTAAAGTAACCTGCTGTGTTGACTGTGGCGATAGCATCAGTTGTTGAGTAGTGATAAAGGTTTACACCTGAACCACCTGCGAGTCTGGTCAAACCAGCTGCACTATAAGCCATGTTCAATCCTCCTATGAGTTGTTGTCAAGAACTTCGTAGATACCATTATCATCGATAACTACTGCGCCCATTGACATCATTGAAGTTGCAAGGTGACTTGCCTTTTCTGCTACATAGTTAAGCTCGGTTGTGACATCAGCGCCAACACCAAGACCAACAGCAGAAGTATGGTAAGCCAAGTTCTTACCTGCCGTAACAGCAGATGTTGAAAATATCTTGAAGCCAAGAAACTCTTTCATTGTCATGCCACCTGCGTATGGCAGGTTTTGCTCACCGACAAAGTCTGAGCTAGCAAACTCTGTGATAAGGAACAAATCAGAATAACCTTTTGAGTTCATCGCAAGATACCTTTGTCCATCCTCTGGAATATCAGCACCACCAAATGTCTCAAACAGAGACAGAAGGTCAGCTTTTTCCAAAGCACTTGACGTATCGTGGATTTGAGTAGAGTTAGCACCCGCATCCATGGCCTCGGTAAGAATTTCATCTGTCTTACGACCAAGAGCAGCAGCAGCAGATTGTGCTACAGCTTGACGCTCATCGATATTGGTTTTCATTTCATCGAGTTTGTCGATGAATTCAGCCGCATAGAAATCACTAAGAGTTGCTTCTGCGGTTGTGTGCGCCAGTTCCATCGGTGTGATAGAGCCGTTGCGTGCCTTTGTTGAAGCAGAACCAGTTCCGATTTTCTGGAAACGAACTACGTTTCCTTGCACATTGCTGACTGTGCGTACTGTGTTCCGTAACTTGGAACCCATACGTTGATAAGCCATGTGAACTTCGGATTCGAACTGCTTAATAAAGGCGGTATCAATTGTATTAGCCATTATATAAGTCCTATTAAAAAAGTTTCACCAATGAGCAGTTATCCGTTTTTTCGCCTCAACTGGTTATCCTGTGTGGGCCATCAGCTAGTTTCGGGCTTCTCAGTTCCAGATATAACATGATAAAACTTTTTTTGACAATATATAAAATTACACATTTCATGCCCATTTGTAATATGCGGCTCCATAGAAAATACACAGCCAAGCGTTGTTAGCCACTGAAGCGTGGTTTCATTGGATAAAGGGACATCATTTGTAACGAAATCATATAATTTAGAATAATATTCTATAAGATATTTAGTTGTTTTATAGAAGCTAATCTTGTTCTTTTTTATCTCATCAGAGCCTAATAGCCATGCAATACCAGCATCGGCCCAATCAATAGACCCCTCTGATACTGGCGCATGACCTGTTATAGCGATAGGTATGCCATTAACTATAAGAGTAAAGTTTTCACCTGATTGATCGGCTACAGCCTCATGCAATGCGCGCCAAGGTGTGTAGCCTTGTATTCTACACTCATGCTCATCTGACTTGCGTAACTTATCAAATAAATAATTAGCATGCTCTAGCCTGGCACGTTCAATAACTATTGAACCAATTTTACTTGGTATTGCCATATATGCGGTTATACCCCTCTTGAACCTGTTTTACATAGTTCGGGTCACGCTTTCCTGCTTTCCAATATCTTTCATCACGCATCATTTCTTCAAGCTCAGTTTGAGAAACAGCAGATGGTGTAGATGCTTGGTCAGTCATTTGGGTAGTGCTTAAAGATTGCATCATAAGCTCTAAGGCCATAATACCTTCGGCGGTTTCACCGAGGCGCATAATTGATTGCTCATACTCTGGTGGAAAAAACTTCTGTGACCAAAGACTTACCGCTTCAATACGAGCGTTAGCATTGTCGCCAAGCTTTGCAGTTTCAGCAGGTATGTCTGGCTGTGTACCGCCTATTGCTTGCTGCCAAACTTCAAGACCTGATGCAAACTCTTCTTGGTTAAAACCATTTTCATAGCAGTGGTTGGACCACCAATCTAAAAGTTCATTGTCTACAACAAAGTCATCAGGTATCTCTTCTGGCATTTGATATTCGCCAGCACTTGCAGGACGCTCAGCATATGCTTGCTCCTCAAGTTCTTTAATTATATTTTCTCGTAACTCTGTTTCACCCTTACCAAGTTTAGCTTCAAGAGAACTGTATGACTCTGCCAACGCTTCTGGTGACTCAAACTTTTCTGGTAGCCACTGTGGACGTTCTACAGATTCTGCTTGTGCTTCTGTTGGTGTTTCGACAGCCTCACTTGAGACTACATCACTCACTGTTGTTGGTGCTTCCGCTTCCGACATCTTTTGCTTTCTCCGATTGTTTCATGCGCCGTTCAATTAGGCCAACAAGGTAGCGTTGCCCCTCTATATGACGCAATTCTTCTGAACTAATATTGGGGCCTGATACAGCCTCAATGGTTATTGAACGTAAATATTGTAAGACAGCTTCGCCAGTAGGCGACTTAAACAGACTTTCTATGTTTCTTGATATAATTAAGTCGTCTGTTTTTGTGCGTGTAAAGCCATCAAGAGAGAGGTGTCGTGCCATCTATTGCTGCTTGCCCTTCTGGTGATTGCTGTAGCATTTGCGCCATCTCAATTACAGCTTGACGCTCTGCCATATCCCTTACCAAATGATCGGGTACACCAAACTTTTTAGCTAAATACAATGCTGTTTCTTCCGAAGACACAAGCAAGTTCATTAACTGAGGCCCGAACATTCCATTCACCATTTCTAAGAAACGGCTTACTGCCATTATATCCTGATTTGCCTGTGCTTGCGCAAGAGGAGAAATGCTTTTTATTTTTACTTCCCTACCATTGACAGTAGGCAACTCAATACGCCCCTGCTTGCGTAAAATGTAAACCACACGCTGTAAAATGGGTTGCACCATCTCAGCTTGCAATCTTCCAAAGGCTGCACCAATACGTCTACTAAGGTCAGCCATACGCTCGGCAACTTCTGTTGCAGATGCTGGTGTGCGGTTTGGGTCGCCTAGCATATCATTATACAGCGCACGTTTAATATTATTACGCATATCATTTAAGATTAAATTAGCTACATTAAAGTCACCAGCAGCACGAATTGGTTGTAGGCCGCCACTGCCGGGGGCTTTAGGGATGACAGTGCCAGGCATAAGATTGATTGTGTCTACATTAATAATACCATCATCATCCATTTGATAGATACCAGATACAGCCATCTGTGCGTTTTCAAGTATTAACTCAATGGTAAGATTGGTTGTTTTTATTGCACTCAATGCATTTACCAATGGGCCGCGCCCATATGTTTCACCTGAAGCTTTTGACCACCGAAAACATACAAATGGATTAGAGCCTACGCCTTCGTAGTTTTCCATGAAAAGCATCTTTTGTCGGTCAATATCAATAACAAAGAAACCATACTTTTCTTCGTTTGGCTTTTCATACAACCTGCAAACAATCTCAATAATCTTAGTCTTTACATCTGGGTTGTTCTTCATCATTGACTCCATTTCTGGAGGCAACTCAGCCCTGGGATAAACTATCTGTATATCAGAACAACGTATCTCACGCTCCCGATAGACATGATCAATTCTGTCATCGGGGCCACTTTCAAGCACAAGCTGCGGTAGTGGTATAGCATTAAAGCGTATAGGGTTGATTGCATCACCCTCTTCAACAATCAAACATGCAGTGCCAACAGCAAGGTCTAAGAATGACTCATGCACTTCTTGGCTAAAGTTTGAGTTCTGAAGTATTTCAAAGATATACTCAGTTACTTTGTCGAGTTCGTTGTTAACTTCGTCAGCATCTTCTTCAGCCATTTCTGACCCTGCGATAAAATCTGCCCAACGTGCAAAGTTAGGGACAAGCCCAGCCTGTAGACGCGATGCAAACTCTTGGACACCAACGACTGCAGTTTCGTCAAATATTTTGTCATCTCTTCTCTGTCCCTTTGTTTCATAATGAAACCCTGCTCTTTGCGGCAGGGCATAATCATAACACTCTTCATACAACTCTTCGAACTGAAGTCTTTCAGCTTTGGCTTTACGATACTTCTCAAGATAATATTTTGCAGAATCTTTATGCATAGTAAGGTCTTCTTGCTGCAGGTCTTAATAAACTTCTGCGCTGTCCTGAAAATGTTCTAAGTTGATTTCTACGAGCTTGGCGTTCTTGTTCACGCTGACGAAACCTTGCCTCTTCTTTTAATCTAGCTTCTTCTTTTTGTTCTGGTGTTGCATCTTCTGGCACTTGTATAGTTTCTATTGGCGACTCTTCTGGTTGAGGCAAGTCCTCAAAAATTGGAGTTTTTGAACCTACAGCCGCCTCTATTCCAATACGCTTTTTTTCGACTTTTTCTTTTTTGGTTTCAGGTGGCGGCTTATAAAGGGTAGGTACAGTAGTATATCCAAATGCACTATCAGCTACTGTAGGCAAAGTATAAAACTGATCTCCTTGTTTTATAAGTTGATTGCCTTTTGAATCTTTATAATTACCTGGCGAAGTTTCACTTACACCTCTTGGCATTACTAGCGATTTAGGTTTTGTTGTTTTTTTAGGTTGTGTAGTGCTCGACTGTATCATGCTTGTTGGCATGCCACCATATAAACTACCTATGCCCATTGCAAAACTAACCATCGGTTGGTTGCCTCACTGCTGCTGGCAAAAAGCCTTCTCCACTACTGCCACTCATAATTAATGAACGACGACCTATGCCTTTGCGTTTACGTGCAACAGTTTGTTGCAAACGCTCTTCTTTCAATTTTGCTTTTTCTGCAGCAGCTTCTTGAGCCATTATCTTAGCTTGCTTTGCCTGTTCATTAAGCTGACGAATAATAGCATCATTAGCTGGGTCAGCCTTTGGTGCTTTGGGGCGTAAACCTAATAATTTACCTACAGCTTTAAGACACATAATATACTCCTAAATTCCTTATAGCCTTGCCCACAGTCCTTGTCTACGCTTTCCTTTTGGTTTTCTTGTGAACACATCATAGTCACTACGAGCATTAAATACCTTTGCCTGTCGTGAATTACCCAGAACTTCGCGTCCCTCACCTGCTCCAAGCATCAAATATTGCAGTGCATCATGTATATGAGAAAATCTATTTTTATCTGGTTTGTCATCATAACGCTCACCAGATACCTGAATACGGCGATACTGATAACCGCCTTCAAAGCCTTTGATAGTTTCCTTACACCTTTGATCAATCATAAAACCAGGATGCCCATCAACCATTCTATTAAGTGGCGCGGCAACAGCTTCAATACGCAGACTTACATCATTACTTGGTGCAGGACGAGCCATTAAACCCGCCCCGCGTAAAACCTGAAATGGAGTAGACTCATCAGTCTGCGCTCTAAAATCACCACTAGGGTCGCCATATATATTTACCTCGCAAGCACCATAGCGTGTTGCTATCTCCTGCCTCAGTATCTCAGAGAAACGAACTATACCCATATCAAAGGCAACTATCTCTTGCAGGATAAGCCATCTACCGCGCACCTTCTGTCCAAAGATAGCTGCTGGTGTAAGCCCAAAGTCTAGCCCACAGAATACTGGCATACCTGCTGCAACAGGTATCTCTTCTTGTGCAACATGAGTATCTCTTACAAACATATTATAGATTGGCTTACCATCTTGGATTGCACCAAGCCTATTCATTACATAGACATCAATCCAGCTTTTGCTCTTACCATTAATTAAATTCTTATAGTATGTATCAAGCATATTCTTAGAGTTCTCAGCATCCTTATTAGGCAGATACTGATCTACATTGCCATCTTCATCGCGCTTCTCAACCATGCCAGGCGGCTGTGTAAAGAAGAGCCAGTTGTCTGGCTTGACAAGCATCTTAGCTTCTTCAGAATTAATATAATCTGGTACTGGTGCTTCACCTGACATGATAGACCACCAATGGTCTTCTTCTGGTGCGTTAGTATCCGCAATCACACCTGACCAACTTGGGCCACCTTCACGCATACTGGGATACCTGCCGACACGCATCGTACATGCATCAATGATAGACTTGGGCAACTCTCTTGCCTCGTTAATCCATATGCCTGTCAACTCAAGTGACAATAGCTTCTTCACATCCTCTGGTCGATCAAGAGCCAAGAAGATAACCTCTAAGTCTAGGTCGCCTTTCTTAATATGATGGGTATATGGAACAGACCATGTAAACTTGCCCCAGTCATTTTCTGGAAACCAATCTAACCATGTCTTGATAGTAGTTGTTCTAAGCTGTGGATTGGTATTACGGATGATAGCCCATCTACTCTGGCGTATCCCATCCTTGTTCTGCTCCTGCATACATGCCCTGCGAAACACCTCAACAGAACAGCCAACAGACTTGCCGCTACCAACAGGGCCGCGAATACCACGAAAGAAGGAGTTATCCTTCATAAAGTCTTTCAGTACCTGTCCATCAGGTTTGTATTTAAAGTTCGTCAACTTTGTGATCTACCCCAAATTTAAGCATACGCTCCACAACGTCAGGGCCGATAACTGCAATCATTTTGTCAGCTTCTCTATCAGTCTGAAACTCTTTGGGGTGATATGCAAGATGCACCTTCTTAACAATCGTCCTGAGTATTCTACGCTCTTGATCGTTTAAGGTGTGTAAGAATCCATTGCTAGATGTAATCTGGTTCATGCTCTGTAGCTTCTTGTCTTCCTGGCAATGGCACGAGGTTGTTTAGAGAACTGCTTGCCAGCCTTTTTGTCTTTGCGTTTTTTTCTTGTTGTTGCTGCATACTCGGCTGCAGATAGTCCTTTAATAGCAGCACTAGGTAAGTATCTTTCACCAGTCTTAGCAGAGGGCTTGCCACTCTTGGTGCGCCACCCTTGCTTAGTCCATTTAACTAAAGACTCTTGAGACTTTTTTCGTGCCATTAGTTTCTATACCCACCGCCAGCTTTCTTGTAAGCACGAGCAAGCATCTGTGCTTTACGAGCAGACCATTGACCAGGATTACCACCCTTGCCACCAGCTTTTATGCGATTAAACAAGTTCTTTCGCATTGTAGGCTTGGTGTAATTACCAGCTTCGTTAACTCTTGACTTAGCCATTACTTTTTCTTTGAGGCTAAGATACGCTTTTGAAGTGAACGTGGTAGTGTCTTTTGCTTACCACTAAGAAGAGATTTTTTCTTCTTCTTAGCTGGTCTGCCAACTTGACTTCCATATGTTCCTTTTCCCATAGGCATCATGTGTCTCCTTCAGGTCTGTTTTCTTCCTGCTGTTCCGCTATCTTACGAAGCTCTTCTATCTGCTCCTTTGATAACGCATCTTTTAATTCTGCTTTATCCATCTCTTCTATCATAGCCTCCAAAATTAAATACCTCACTTTTATTTCAAAAACCCTTTCTACGCTTTCTTCTTTGCTTTGTTTCTGCGTGAAATAGCGGCGGCTTTCTTTCTCGCGTCTGCTTTCGAAGATGCGCCCCACGCTCTTAATGACAGTAGTAATCTTGTTGGTCTCCCTTTTGAATCGCGCTCTGGCCCACGCATCCCTGCCATCCTAGCAAGAAAGGATGCGCGCCTAGGGTTGTCACCAGACTTAACTGGTGGCTTGAGCGTCCCCTTCTTGTACGATGCCCGACCCGCCGCGTTCAATCCCCCCTTCGGGTTCTTGCCCTCCTTGCGTGTCCATGCTGGTGTCTTCGCCATTTAGCAACTCCTGCTCATCCTTATATTTAGTTGTATAATCATTACCGCGCCAAGTAAAGACACCTTGACCTGCATTACGACTACGCGCAAATGCTTCATTAAAACCTAGCACATCTAAATTATCTGGCTTCTCAACTTCTGGCAATGGTGTTGCCTCAAGAACTGCGTTCATCTTATCAAGACGAGATTGAGTTAATGGGTTTGGTCTAAACTTAGGAATCATTGCAGTCTCTTCAATGCCAAAGAAATCATCCATTGCATCAGACACAGCTTCCATAACTGGTGGTATTTTAATATCAATTTTTAAACTGTCATTTTGAAATTGATTAGCAAACCAATCAGTGCTTGCTGTTATAGTCTGATCAACTTGTTCACCTAACTCCTGTGCGTATCTTCTGCCAGCAACAAGAATATTATTATTTTGACTTGGGTCACTAGCGTCTACTAACTGATAGCCACCATCATCTGTACGCTTTGCAACCACATGATCCATTAAAGTATCTGTCTGAAAGCCAAGAAAGTTAGAGCTTGTTTCTACTTCAGTCCTATCAGGGTTGGCATTAAAAAATTTATCAAGCGAATGTTTAATTGTACCAAGAACTTCTGGAGAAAACTTTTCTGTAGTTATCTGCTCTTCTGCTATAGCGTCTGTAGATAACTCATTTTCAATAGCATCAAAAAAACGAGAAAAATAATTTGAGCCAGTTTTATCTGCTGCCACTTTGTTTTCTTCGGGAGTGTAATCTTCTGATTGTTTATTTGCATTTATAAGCCTACCTGCACTACGCATAGGTTGGACAAGGTTTGCAGGTGCAGGACCGAGGTCTATGTAAATTTCTCTATTGTTTCCTTTAGACACACGAAATATACCACTTGGCATAAAATGTTTTTCTACCTTATCAACAATGCGCGTACTACCTGTTGTACCTCTTTCTAAAAAATCATAAAGATCAACAAGAATCAAATGCCCTCTATCATCTATATGAAGCGATGAATTACCCAAACTATTTTTTGCTGCTTGCACTGGATCAAAGGCAGATTTTGCAATTTGCGCTAATTGGTCTAGCGAACTCATTCCTGCCTGGTTTCTTGCCACAAGAATGTCGGCACTTCCAACTCGATAATCATTATAGGTAGTTTTATAAATACCTTGCCTAGCTTTATTAATTGCAACTTCTCTTATTACAGATAGAGTTCCATCAGTAAATGTTTGAGCAGTAATAGGTATAGCTTTACCTATATCTATACCAATTCGTTCTGCCAACGAAACAGCTGCTTGCTGTGCGAGAAGTTTAAAATGTTCATGTGATATAGCCATATTCTTATTTACCTATATAATCTTTTTTTGTACAATAATAAAAATCAAAATAATAAAAAAAATTTGAAGGGAGATTATTCATTCTTATGAAAGTAATTATTATTCGATTTGTAATTCTGCTATTTCTATTTAGCAGTTTTGGACTTTATAGACTTAATGAACTTAACAAAATACCTGTTAATGTTAAAAACTTTTCCACATATAATTTAGTAGAGATTTATACTCTTGGGTTAGTTATGTCTGCACTGGCATATCCAATATATCCAGAAATCTCTATTGAACACCTATCACTGTACAAAAAAGATAAACCAAAAAAGAAAAGTAATTTCTTTATGGATTCTTCTGTTGTTACCAAAGCAATACAAAACTACCAAAAACCTACAATGTTAGTTTGGGGAATAGACGAATATAAGTTTGGTAAGAAAGAAGCAAGGGTTGCGCTTGCACTCAATGGAGCAGTGCTGTTCAAAGACGGAAAAAAAATATCTATCAAAGTGCCAATTAAATATCCACGCAACTCTCTTGCTGAATTATTGCCAGGTGTAAAAGTTCAAGAGGGTTTGTTTTGGATACTTCAACAAAAAGGTTGGTATCACACAGGTGAAATGACTTGGACACACATCCTATCAGATCAACCTATTTGAGAAGCAAGTCTTTTTTTTGCGAGCCTTGAGAAGAAATAATGTTTGTAAGGGACCACTGGCTAGCAACTGTCAGCGACTTTTGACCCCCTAGTCCGCTTAGCTTAAGTCTATGTTGACGCTAATATCCCCTGCGTGTAGGTGCATGTGTTTGTCAGGAGCCTTCAGACCTGCGCGGTCTAGGATGTCCTTGGACGCTTCCAGTTGGACATACTCACTCTTTGCGCTCGTTGACAACTCAAGTACCTTGCTTACAGCTTTCGTAGCGTTCAGCCCAATTGTCTCGGATACGCGTTGCATCATATACGCCTGGACATGAGGTAGCTTCAAAGTCTTGCTGGCTGTGACTCTCCCGCTTTCCCCTTCTGCGTATCCGGCCAATCGAGCGCCTTCAGTGATACTACAACCATTTGCTACGAGCGCATCAACCAAAGCAGTCTGTTTAGTTGTTAATTTGGACATTCAGTAGTTTCCTATATTTAGATATAATGTACGCAGATTCTCAAAAACCTGTCAATGCACATCCTCGCAAGTTGTCCAAATTAATTGGCAAGCCTAATCCGCTTAGTGTGCAAAAGCGTGCAGTAGCCACTTTTGCTGACACACGCTAATCAATCATCACTATGCTCATAGGCTTGGCACAAAGACAGGCGAACAGGGTAAGTTCGCGCTGTCTTTGATTGTGCTAAAGCAGCCAATCCTATTAGGGGAGACACACTCCCACATACACCCCCAATAGCATCCTCGGTTAATTGTGCTAAGCCCTCGTTTTGTCGCAGCGCATTGCCAGGCGCGTTCGCGCCGACTGCGCACAAAACGCCACAGCTTGCGCTGTGCAAGGGGCGTGGCTCAATTAACTCGAGCGCTCGCAGTGGCTCGCTAAGATGCTGAGTGGGGTATGTTAGTGAGTAAGCTAACACAGTAGAAAACGTAGTTTATAAAGGAGATTATCATGACTACAGTATCTTATAAAGTATCACATGTTTCAACTTCAGCAGTAGTAGCAGTAGCTAATATGTACAATGAACTAGAGGCACAGTTGCCTCTACATGGTAAATATACCTACAAGAATATGCTTCAACAGCAGATCAATGGTATCGCAAGACTATACCAGAGAGCCTTGCTTCAAGCTGGTGACGTTGCATCTAACATCGATACTATGCGTGAAGAAGCCCCACACGGCACAGAGCCAGCAGCAGTACAGCAGCAGTTCGATGCCGCAGACGACAAGATGCACTCAGTAAGTGACTTGTTGTTAGTTTGTGCAGGCCTTACAGCACACTACCGTTCAGTGTATGGTGAGGATGCTCAAAACGAAGACAGATGGATATGGGGTCTAAGCACAGAAGGCCTGCCCAAAGGCGCACGTGGCAAAGAGATGGCTACACAAATGAGTAGAGCCACAGCCAAGATAGATGTCGAGAGCATCATCGGAACGTGCGCAGGTGTTTCCAACACCTACTTACAACGGCTAGCACAGCGTCAGGCTGCTGGCGAAGCTACAGCATAACAACCAGGCTGAGAGGGCATAACGCTCTCTCAGCTTTTTTTATTGTCGCTCTCCATACTGTCAGCTTTGATGAACAGAGTGAGGGTATGTCTTGCTCCAACAATGGTGATTAGCTGAACCATGTGTTGTTGGCTACAAAAAATTTGAAAGGAAAAAATCAAATGCAACCTATAGTTTTTATACATATCATTCTTACCTGGTTCTTCTCAGGTATGTCACTTTTAACTCTAATTACTGGGTATCACGACCCAGTGATGCTTATCATTGCTGGTGTTTTTGCACTTGGTGCAGCAGGATTTGCTGCAATGGGCAAAGCATACATTGATTAAATACAACTTAAGGAGGACACAATGAGTATTCCAAAATTTACCAGGCAACATTTTGAATTAATGGCTGACACTATTGCACCAATGATGTTTGCACCTACAGATATAGAAAGAATGGCAGACATTCTTGCACATACCAATGATAGGTTTGATCGTGAGAAGTTTGTGCGCCGTGCCACAGAAGCATGGGAAGAAAAAAACTTACAACCAGAAGATATGGAGGAAACTTATGAATACTATTTTAACGATACTCTACTCGGCTAATGTTCTAGTCATATGGAGTTGGTGTCTATGGGCAATAGCAACACAAAACTATAGCGACTTAGTTGCTGCATTATTTGTATTGATTATTACTATAGGCTTGATATACTTAGAGTATCAGGAACGTAATCTAAAGTAACTGATATATTATAAAACTATATACCATGAGAAGGGAGTTCAAACATGGCTAAGAAAATAGATTTTATTCTTCAACATTTACAAAATGAGGGGCCAATCAGTGGCCTTGAAGCTATGCAAAGATACAACCTGTATCGTTTGTCTAGCACTATACACTCATTGCGTAGACAGGGTCACGTTATCATTACTGAAATGATAGAGCGTGACAATGGTGTACGCTATGCACAGTACACACTTGTACACTCAGAACACGTTTAGAAGGGAGACTACAATGCTTAACACATTTAATGTTACTAACTTAGACTGCCCAGGAGAACTAGGTTTTCCTGTAGAAATGCAGAACCTGTACGCCACCACGGAAGATGAATTAGTACAGGCCAATCCCAAGATGGCAATGGCGGTGGTAAACCAGGACTCGGGGCGTATCCTTGGAGTTCACACATCCAGCTATCAAATTGTATCACACAAAGAAGTATGGGATAGTATTGCACAGGGTATTACTCAAACAAGTTTACCAAAAGATATTACAGTAGAGTATCAAACTACTGATCCATTTGCATCTGCTTTCCGCGCAGACTTTGTATTCAATGACTTGGTAATTGAACCCAAAGTAGATGATATCATAAAATATAGAATTAGATTTTATAATTCTTATGATGGTACTTTCTCAATCAACATACAAGCAGAAGGCTTGAGACTGTGGTGCTTAAACGGATGTACAACACCACACACAGTATCTTCTTGGAGAGCAAGACATACACGCAACGTAAGTGTTGATGCTATTTCTAATAAGATAATGGCTGCGCTTAATGTTTTTCATAATCACAAAGAAGTATATCAGGACTGGATGCAGACACCGATTGATATGTACCAGGTCAATCAAGCCTTCCTCAAAATCTGCAAATACAAATCTGTTACTGGTAAAGTCAAAACCAATGACAAGATGTTTAGCAATCTAACCAACAGCCTAGAGAAAGAGATTGACCAACACGGACGCAACCTCTGGGCATTGTATAATTGTCTTACATATTGGCAGTCTCATGTCGATCAGGACAAAAACAATCCAACACTAACAGAGTTCAACCGAAGACAAACTGTAGTCAAGATGCTTAGTAAAGACTACGGACTTGGCTTCTACAACTAACGAAAGGAAAAGATATGTCCAAAAGAAAAGTGAATCATCAAATTGTTTACTGGTCTGAATTTGCTTTAGTAACTGAGATAACCTCATACCCAGGAACAAATTGCCCACCAGAAGTAAGCATTGTTTTTGGTGGTTATGAAGATACCACTACGGCAGAATGTGAAGCATACATAGCTGGATGCAAAGCATGGATGCGAGAAGAGTTACAACATGAAGAATCTTGAGAAAGAGTTTGAAGAATGGCTAAAATCTTGTCCTGTTGATTACAATCGTGCAGATACATATGCTGCTGTACAGTTTGGTAAACTAATTAAACATCGACACATAGATTTTAGTTGGTCGCAAGAACACGAACAATCATTGGAGACAAAAATATGCATCAACTAAAAGTATTACAACACCCACATGAAGCAGGAAGAATTGATGCTGAATGTGGACACAAGCCCTATCCACATTACACAGCAATGGATATGGCTGGCAGTGTACAGATAATAGATAAACGATATTTATCTGACAAAGAAGTTAATAGTTACATGAAGGGCTACCGAGATGGATACAAGTAATCAACTTAGTTTCTTTGTTGAAACATCCAAGTCTCCTAACAATGGATACATGACACTCATAAGAAAACTTAAGCAAGCTAGACGCTTTCGCGACATTAGCCAGGAAGAACTAGCTGGCAAGCTAGGCACTACCACTGGCACGATAAGCAGATGGGAAAATGTTAAAACTACACCCAGCATCTATGACTTCTGCTGCTGGGCTAATACACTACAGATAGATTTATATTTGGACATGAAGCGCAATGACTAGCAAATCAAAACTAAAAGGCACATACCATGAGAACTTCTTTGTAAAGTTACTCAATGGTATGGGTCTTAAAACTAAACGGCAGCCGCTATCTGGCTCACTGGGTGGCGAATATTCTGGTGATCTAGTAGTACATATAGATGGCAAAGATTATATTGCAGAAGTTAAGTACAGAAAATCATCTGGCTTTCCTTCACCATTTACAGTCTTAGACAATAGAGACTTTGCAATCTACAAGCGCGGTGCCAAAGACCCTAACTGGCTTGTAATCATACCTGATAAAATGTTTGAAGAACTATTTGATGCTCGGGACAAAAGCCCTGGCGGGTGAGGGCTTTTGCCCGAACATCTTAGTAAAGAGAAAGGAGATTCTCATGACAAGTATACCTACAAAACAACCTAAGCGCAAGCATGGCTCACCATATGACCGAGGTTCTGCGGATAGATATTACCAAAGAAATTACGACCCACACTATTATCCCGAAGGTACTGGTAAAGGCTTGCGAGTAACCGCTGAAGTTATGCATGAAGATGAACTCAAAGAGTATGCACTTGGCTATTGGGAAGAGGAGGAAAGAAAAGA
>Ga0187219_1000217_pt1 | contig 26525 bp, 22 predicted proteins | sample 13SPOviralmetaG_FD_130162 | JGI IMG/M metagenome (GOLD analysis project Ga0187219, IMG submission 130162) | Marine viral communities from the oligotrophic San Pedro Time Series (SPOT) site, San Pedro Channel, CA, USA - 13 SPOT_SRF_2010-07-21... | ecosystem: Environmental > Aquatic > Marine >... | reverse complement strand
ATCTACTGAGTTTGCTCCAAGTTGTGTTGAAGTGATACTGCCATCAGCTATCTTTGCAGCTGTTACTGCGTTGTCTGCTATCTTGCCTGTTGTTACAGCACTTCCAGCTATCTTACCTGTTATTACTTGTAAGTTTCCTATATGTATTGAATCTATGCTACCTGTAACTAATTCTGCTGAATCTACTGAGTTTGCAGCAAGTTGTAAAGCTCCCACTGCATCTGTAGCTATTTCTGCAGTATCTACTGAGTTAGCAGCTATCTCATTTGAAGTAACTGCATTTGCAGCTATCTTTGCTGTTGTTACTGCTCCTGTTGACAAATGTATAGCGTCTATGCTTCCAGTTACTAATTGTGCTGAATCTACTGAGTTTGAAGCTATAGAAGCCGCTGTAATAGAATTGTCTCCAACTCCTGTTACTGCAGTAGCTTGAAGCTGTGCTGCTCCTACTGAGTTAGTTGCAAGTTCTGCAACACTTACTGCATTTACAGCAATCTCTGATGTTCCGACAGCATTTGCAGCTATTTTTGTTGCAGATATAGCATTTCCTGCTACTGCATTTTCTTGTACTAAAACTTTACCTATTAGTGGCATTTTATGTTTGCTCCAGATAACTTAGTATTACATCTAGACTATCTGCAATATTTGATTGAACCTTTATTGCGTCGCCTGCTTCTAATACTACTTTAGCATCCCCACCTATCGGTGCAAGTGTAGATTGTCCTGGTATTTCTATTTGATGAACTATACCTACATGGGTTGTTGTTGAGGCGTCATAAAATTCTACAGTAGCTTCACATGCTCCGCCACTTTGATTACAAAGGTATAAACCAATGATAGTAACGGTCGTGCCTGAAGGAGTAGTGTAAACTGTTGTTAGTCCTGTTCCTACATTTGCCGTTGATACTGTTTTAAATGCTGATGCCATAATCTTATCCTAATGCTATTGAAAAAGCGAGTAAATCTTCTGTGGTTAGCTGGTCTGGATTGTGACTAGCTATAGTCACTATACTTCCATTTGCAGCTTTTGTATATATTTTTTTGTCTGTTACATTCATTGCTAATTCGTGTGTTTGCAAATCACTTGTATCTGGGGTGGCACTCGCTGTTTCCGACCTTTTGACTTTTATTACGTGAGACATTTTTTAGAAGGTACCTCCATCTAAAGTATTTGTCCATGCTATTGTTCCGTTTGCTCCAACTTGTAACATTTGTCCTACTGAATTTGTTGAATCATATGTTCCGATTGATAAAGAAGCGAAAGAGCTACCGCCATTTGCACCATATAGTAGTACGCCTTCTGGTACGGCTGATACTCCTTTTAATCTAAGATTATCATTTGAATGAACTTCTATTGATGCATCATCTACGTTAACTGAAAGAGTATTACCTGATTTAGATAATCCGTCTCCTGCTGTAACTGACCCTGCTCCAGAGAACTGAGTCATTACTAACGCAGTCGTTCCGATTGTTGCTGAACCTGTTACATTTGAAAGTACGAAACCTGCATCTGCTGCTGATCCTTCCTCTACAAAGGTAAACATACCTCCAGTAACTTCTGCGGAGCTATCTGCATCTGTTGCTCTTGTAAGAACGTATGGATTTGAACCGTCACCAACTGTGGTTACAGAGTATATACCATTTTGTGTTCCTGTTGTTTGATCTTTAACAAGTACTCTATCTCCAGAAGTTAATGCAACGCTGTCTATTGTTACAGCTCCATTTCCGTCTGCTGTTAGTGTCGCTCCGACACCACTAGTACCATTGTTATACGCTGTTGATAAGTTAGCTGTTGTAGCTATTCTTACTGAATCTTTAATATCAAGTGCTTGTTTTACACCATCTACATATGCTTTTGTTACTGCGTCTGTAGCTTGTACTGGAGTACCAATATTAGTAACTTTGTTTCCACCCATATTAACAGTCTGTGAACCAGCTACTGATATACCGCCATCAAAATCTGCGGATTCTGTAAAGGTTGCTGTACCTGTTACTGTTATTACATCTCCTGATGCATTACCTAAAGTAACATTTCCATCTAATTGAGTTGAACCATCAACTTCTAAGTTACCTGTTAAGGTGGAGTTTCCAGTTACATCTAAAGTACCTGCTACTAATGTATTACCTGTACCACTTGCTACTGTGAATTTGTCTGTATTTACTGTAAGGTTTCCAGTTACTGCAGCTGAACCTAAGGTTGCTACGCCTGAAACATCTAATGCTCCATTTAAGTCTACATTTTTTCCAATCTCTACTTCTTCTGCACCATTTGTTGTGATAAATTTAACATAAGAAGTTCCGCCTTCGTTTATGTCTAAAGCTGCTGCTTCATTATCTTGTATAGTTAGAGAGGTTGCTTGGTTAGCTAAACTTACTGTTCCGCCGTGTTGTACTATTAATGAACCTGCTGGTTTAATAGTTAAGTTGCCTGATGCTGTACTAATAGTATTATTTGAACCTGTAACTACAATATTTCCAGTTTTTAACTGGTCTATTTTACTAGAGGTATCAACTACTATAGCTGAACTTGCTGTAAGTGTACCAGCTGTGTGGTCTAGCATTTCAACAAATAAGTCTCCACCTATTGTTGTTACTGCTGAAGAACTTGGGTGTCCTACAAAGAGCTTTTTAGAATTAGACGAATACGCTAACTCACCAGCACCTAGTGAAGTTGGAGCGGCGGTACTACTACTTCTTTTGATTTTAATGGTTTGTGCCATGATTTTATCCTATCGAGCTTAAAAGCTCCCTGCGTCTACCGTATCTGAGTCCGCTGAGTTGTTGCCTATCATTATAGGAACAAATTCAAAATTTCCAGTTGTTGTTTCTCGGTAGATCTTTAACTGATTGTCATCAGTATCGTAATATAAATCCCCTTCTGCCAAGTCTGTTGTGCTTGACGTAGGAGCTGTTGTTGATACGAAAAATTGATTTGCTAAAAAGTTTAAAGCATCTTGTACATTATCTTTACCTATCAGAGTACCTACTGGGGAAGTAAGTGTGATTCCTGCAGCATCTGAGACATCCCCGCCTACGGCGTTAGATATCGTTAATGTTGTGGTAGTGGTGGTAGCGCCTAATGAAGTTGTTTGTGGAGTAATTGATATAGTTGTTGCCATTATCTTGTCACGTTTTGAGTAACTCTCGCTACACCCTGTACAAGTCTAGTAATTGTATTTGCACTAGAATTATATATTTCAGTATCATAGTAATATTTACCTGCGGCTATATTTGCAGTAAGGGCGTGTCCTAATTTCATAGTAAACTTTCCTTGGGTTGCATTTGTAATTTGGCAAGTAAATGTTGCTGTAAGAGTAGAGGAAGAAGGGGTAGGACGGAGTTGTGCCGTTACAGTATGTGTACTGATTGGGATTGCTGTTCCGTTTTCTGATAAACTAAATTCAAGTGAAAAATCTGAACCTTGATCAATAACTATATCATAATTTCCTGCTGCCATATTATACTCCTATATGCTAAATTATATCAAAAATATGAGGTGGTGTCAAGAACTATTTTTGAGCGGTATACGCTCGACTTACGAGTTTGGGAATTTGTCTTTAACAGCTTTCCTAGCTAAATAAAATTGTCCAGTTTTTGCTGTATCGCCAAACTTACCAGAATCAATATCGTGGTATAGTAAATCTAATTGTTCTTTTAGTTGTGCGTAATAGTTTGCTCTTTTCTCTGCAGGTGTGTTACCTTTGCTTAAATTTATATTCATTGTCCGTACCTCTTTACTGTTACTGTTGTCCCACTATGTTGTTTATAATGGAGTTTTTTAAATTTTATTATATACTGCCCAGGTTCTTGAGTCGTAAGGGTTAATGTAGTATCTGTCATAGTTCCTATAGAGTCACCGTCTTTAAATACTTCTGTGCCTACTGGAACTCCTGTTACATTAACTACTTCATCAATAGCAGGATTTGTTGTTGAAAACACACAGTTAAATATACTTTTTTCAACCAAGGCAGTTGCATCACTATTTACATAGAAATTGCCATCAGGTATATTTTCAGATTCTAAGGCAACGTGACTGTTTCCTAAATCTGCTTGTGCGCTTTTTATTGCGTCATTGATTAGTCCTGTAGTAGACCACACTATGCTTTTATCATTATCATAAAATATATTATATATCATAAACTTTCTCCGTTTAAAAAATTTTCTGCTGTAAATATTACACAACTCCAAAAATATCTAGAATCAGTATAAGGAAATGTTCCTCTCATGTACCCTGCTGCTGTTTCTGTTGTATCATCGTCATGATGTTGTCTTACTGTGTTTTTTAATACTATAGTATTATTTGTTGTACTGCTTACTATTAGTCCCGATTCTGCAGTACTTCCTGGGAATTCTACTTCTTCTCCTTCTTCGTCTCCCTCTTCTACTCTCGAACTTTGATCTAAGTAGTATGAGAAAGGAGGATAAACTTCAGTTGCTAAGCCACTAGTAATTTGATTATAAGTACACCATCGTACTGCAAAACAAGGTACATAACCTAAATTATGTGTAATAGTCGCGGTATGTTGATTTTCAGTTACTCCATTAAATGTAAAACTAACTTGTACTCCTGAGCTATCTTGAACATTTGGAACTAGTATTCCTTGTGAGGCTGAATGTAGAATTAGACTTTCTGCAGCTCTTGAATCAAACCCTAAAGGTTGAGTAGAAGTTAATACATCCTGTCCCGATCTAGAAACAAATAGACCATGGTCTGTGCTTCCTCTTTTACCTAATAATACTCGATTTGCCATTAGAATAGTGCCAAATTAGAGTACCTAGGTACTACATATGATTTTACAGTTAAAGATGTTGTTCCTGTATTTTCAATAGTTATTGTTTCCAAAGACTCACTCACATTATAATCGTAAGAACTTGCAGTTGACCCTGCTCCATATGTTACTGGAGCTAAAAGTCCGAAACTAATGAATCCAAAATCAATACCAAAATCTATACTACTTATATCTAAAGTTACTGCGTTTCCTGCTGTTATACTAGAGGTAGTCGTGGTGTTTGTTCCTCCTCCTGCTTGTGGTATAGGTGCAAGTTGATACATAGATATTATTCTTCCTAAACTTGTTCCTGTTCCATTGTCAGTATTAAAAATTAATTCATCTGCAGTACAAGTAGTTACATCTTTTCCTGGTCTTGATATATAAAGTCCAAATCCTGGAGTACCTGAACTATGTCCATGATTACTATTTGTGTTTTTTCCTAGTATTATTCTATTTGCCATGATTATGTTCCAAAATAAGTAGTTGTCATATAGCCATATGCACAAGGTATTCTTATTATAAAGAAATTTGCATTGACCATTTCTGTTTCTTGCGCATAGTCACCGTCGCTATATTCATAAAATCTTCCTACAGCTACAGGAGCGCCTACAGCTGTACCTTGGCTGCTTTGATCAGCAGGTAGAGATGCTTGTGCAGCTACTGGGTGTATAGTACTAGAAGTTGTTTTGAATAGATTGAGTCTATTTACAGATTCATATATTTCGTCTTCGCTGTTTTCACCTTCATATCCTCCTGCATGTTGCTCCGATAAAAGTACTAAAGGTATATATCCTAAATTAGGTTTATTTGATGCTCCTCCAGTTAAAAAGTTTAATCCAGCAGAAGACAAATCAGGATAGTCATATGTTCCTGCAGATATTCCTGCTATTGCTTCTAATGAGTCTGAAGCGGGATAAGTTATTACCATATCAGAAGTTGTTTTTCTAAGCCCTAACCTATGGTCAGTACTAGAAAGAGTGCTTCTAAAAGCTGTTACTCCTGTTATACCTGCAGCATTAATATCTGTTTTCATGTTATCTACAGTAGTATAAGTATAGTTAAAGTAACTACTAGTAGTACTAAGTGTTACAGTAGTTCCATCTATTATTATCTTTTTTCCTGTGTAACCCCCATTTGGTTGTCCAGTAAAAGGAGTAGCATATAAGTTTGCTGTTCCTCTTACATATGCTTCTTGATCACTAGAGCTATCTACAAATGTTATACCAGCCCCTCCTCCATATATTTGCCCTGTTCTATTTTTTGTAGAGTCAAAGAGCATATCTTTATCTGCTCCAGTAGTAACATCAGTACCTGCTCTAGATACTTTGAGTCCAAAGGTACTTCCTATGTCTCCTAATAATATTCGATTTGCCATTAGTCTGTAATTAAAATTCTCCCGTTTGTTCCATCTATTGTTATATTTCCTACTACTATACTTCCTCCACTTGCAACACTCATACTTGAAGTTACATTTCCAGAAGAGTTTATAGCATTACCATTATGTGTTGCTTTTCGCACACTTGCTACATTTATACCGCTTGAATCTGATGTTATTTGAGCATCAGCTGCTGTTAGTGTTATGTCATTATTTGAGCCATTGTTTAATCTTAAAGTTCCCGTAGTTGGTCTACTAAAACTAATATTAGTATTTTTTAAAGTACCTGGAATAGCAACAGCTGAGTTAGTATCTCCCGCTTTGGTTATAGTTACATTAGTTCCATCCATAGCAATACCAATATCACTATTTAAGAATTTATTTGTAGCTGTTTGACCTGTTCCGCCTACTCCTACAGGGACTGCTCTATTAACATCTCCAGTTGAAGTTAAACCTGCATTTGCTCTTACAGCTCCTGCCTTCACTGTTGAGGCTGCTGTACCGTTTACATTACTAACATCATTAGCAGTATTACTACTTGTTTGGTCTGCATTATTAGATACTCCACTTAATCCAACAAGTCCTTGAGTTGCTGTTACTGTTGATGTTACAGTTGAGCCTATTTTTAACCTCATACTTGTTCCATCTATATCAACATCAAGTGCAGTATTCTTAACATCATTGTCTCCTAGAGTAGTTGTACCGTTAGATGCTTTAAGGTTAGTACCTAATACCGCACCTACTGTAGCTCCTGAAGCTGGTAAAACTGCGAATGCTTTTCCAGAGCCGCTTATGTCTCCTGCTACTATCGATGCGTTTGATATAACAGTATTTACCCCGGTACCAATACCAGTTAGCTGTCCGCTACCATTAATTGCTATATTAGAGTTTTTAAGTGCAGTAGGTACTGTGTCCGTTGAGTTAGTATCTCCTGCTTTTGTAAGTGTAATATTATTACCATCTAAGGTAATTCCTAAATCACTATTTAAGAATTTATTTGTATTTGTTTGACCTGTACCACCTGCACCTACGGGTACTGCTCTACTGACATCTCCAACTGAAGTTAGACCTGCGTTGGCTCTTGCAGCTCCGCCCTGTACGGTAGAGGCTGCTGTACCATTTACATTACTAACATCATTAGCAGTATTGTCTCCAGTAACGTCAGCACCGTCTGTATATGAAAGTCCTAGTTTACCTTTTGTTATAGTAGTGGTATCAGTTGTACCATCCCCTTTTGTTAGTGTAAATACACCAGAGTTTCCTTGGCTAATAGCTATGCCGCTATTTAAAAATTTGTTTGTGTTTGTTTGTCCTGTTCCACCTACACCTACTGGTACTGCTCTGTCTACATCTCCATCTGAAGTTAGCCCTGCATTAGCTCTTGCAGCTCCTGTTTTAGTACTTCCTGTATCATTAACATCGTTGAGGTCTAGTGTTCCGCCACCGGCTCCTCCTAAAACTCCAGCAGACGTTAAAGTTATACCAGCATTTCGTATACTGTTTGTTCCGTCAATAGGGTCTGTTCCAGCTCTTAGTCTTCCAAAACGAGTTCTACTTGTTGAGTCAAGTACTTCATAAGTATCACTAACTCCATCTATACTGAAACTAAATATACCATCTGTAGTATTTACAGGGACAAGAAATTTGTTTGCGTCAAAAGGTGGTTTTGTTCCCCCTACATGGTCATATTCTTCAACGTATCTTATAGGTACACTCCAAGTAATCGTATTACTTGTTCCTGGTTTTGTTCCTACAGAGAACCATACTAATCCATCTCCAGATACTGCGTTTCTTGCAGCAGTAAGAGTAGAATACCAAGAGCTTGTTGGTGGATTTGAAGTTCCTGCACTTGGTTGAGATGGCGGAGTGTTTGATTCTTGGAATACTGTAAAGTTTGATGCTCCGTCATTTCCATCATCTCCATCTGTGCCATCTGTTCCATTTGAACCTTCTATTCTTGTAGCAGCTTGCCAAGTAGTTTTAAATCCATAAGTTCCACCCACTAAACTAAACTGTGTTGTTCCTTTAGATACCCATATTGCATCACTACCTGAAGGCACGTCTGCTATATCATCATACCAATTAGTTGGTATAACAGGAAAGTTTGTTATACTTGGAGTAGTTGGTTGATTAGCACTTCTTTGAAATATAAACTCTACCTGAAATTGTGGAGTTCTAGAATTACCTGGTGTAGACCAAGATAAACTTCCAGAAGTATTAGCTGTTGAGCTTTCTGTAGCCAGAGTTTCTGATGTCCAATAAATTGCTCCTGCTGCATCATCAGGTATTGCTTGTTGCCATCCTGAAGCTATACTTGCTATAACGTTATTCCCAAAATGATATACTCCTGAAGTAGGAGTTGTTGGTATACTAAACGTATTATTATTGAAATTGGCTGGGTAGTATAGAATTAACTCTTTTACTTTTTTACCTGTAGCACCATCATCTCCATCTGTACCTTTTTTAGATTTTGTAAATGTCTGTGCTTTTGTGAGTGTTACGTCGTTTTCTATATTTATGCTGTATTCTATTTCTGAATTATCAGTACCATTTGCAACACCACTGTGGTCTGCGACTGTAATATTTTTTTCGCTTCCTGTGTTTAGTGTAAAACTTCCTACAGTTATATTAGTTGCTGTAGTAGTTATATCATACTGACCTGTTCCAGGAGTACCTGTATTTGCTACTGGAGTAAGTTGAGTTGCTCCTTTGTAAACTTCTATTTTTGTGCCTGATCCTCCGAAGCTACTTACAACTCCTGTGTTAGAAGAAGGGAACGTGTGGGCTTCATTTGTAATGATTGCTGTATAAGCTGGTGCACCGTCTGTACCTTGGCTACCTTGTTGTAGGGAAGTGAGCGTAATTGTATCAAATGCAAGTTCTGTTTGGTTTGCTTCTGATACTCCAACTTTAATTGTTTGTGGAGTAGTTACGATATTAGAAGGTATGCTAAAACTAAAGGTATCTGATGCACCTGAGCCATCTGTAAAAGTCCCTTCATCTGATATACCATCTCCTGTAAATTTAAAGAAAGGGTTAGAAAAGTTTTGTGAAGTTGCTGTTAGTGTGATTGTTCCACTAGGAGTCGGTGTTGTTCCGTCTGCTGCATAAGTTATTGAGTAATCACTTGCTGTTAAATTTACTGTTCTTGAGTCTGTACCTGCTCCTGCCGCTCCTGGAATACTTTTACCTAAAGAAACTACTCTTGTTCCTATAGTTTCACTAGTTCCTCTATCTGTTATTGTGACTATTAAAGAAGCTGTATCAGCTGTTATTGCTGTAACTGTAATAACGCCAGTGCTAGAGTTTACTACTGCAGTACAGTTTGTAGTTGCAGTAGATAGTCCAAAAGTGTTTGTTGCTGAGCCACTACTTGCAAAAGTATAGCTTATAGTGCCTTTATTGACTGTGTATGAATTTGAAAAACTTGAGAAGTCACTAACAACTCCTGCTGCATTTGAAGGGAAGTTATGGTTTTCATTTGTACCATTTATACTGTAAGCATCTGTTCCTCTATTTCCACTAGAGAAGTTTATGAAGGAGTAAACGCCTGATGTATTAGTTACTGAACCTAGTATACAATCTTCTGCATTTGAGATTCTAAGAGCTTGTCTAAATACGTTTTTGCCACTATATGATCTTGTTGAAACTGTTGATAGGCTAAGTGCTGTATCACTTGTTATATGACTTACTGTAGAAAAGAATCTAGTTGCACCAGCGGTGTCTATTATTATAACATCTCCTGGTTGAAAGTCTGTTGTAAATGCTGTACTGCTACCTGAAACTTCTGTTGAGTTTGCAGATAAAGTTATAGTACCACTTGCTTGTACAAAATCTTCGTTTGATTCTCCAAGTCTTTTTACATATTTAAAATAATTTTCAGTGCCATCTATGTCTGTTGTTGTTTCTTCTGTATGGAATACGATAGGTTGTAATAAGTCAGTACGAGTTGCTCCTCGTGATAAACTACCATCATGGTCTAGTAATAAATATCCAGTCTGTCCATCTGATAAGTTATCAAAGTCTGCTTGTGTTGTAAATGCTGTATTTCCAGAACTAACTGTTATTGTACTTTCTTCTTCTGAACTAGGAGAATCGAATGTATAGCTACTACTTGCAAAAGTTACAGTACCATTTGCAGATTCTATATTTATAGGGCAAGATAATATACCACCCTTCATTATTCCACCGTTTAGTCCTTCTCCTAAAGTAGGTACACCAAAAGGTAGAATTTTTTCTTCATTCACAGTAAGTCTTCTTTGTTCCCAAGAAGAAGTAATTCCTAAAGTATTTATTGTTCTAACTCTAACTATTATTTCACCGTTTCCGCTAACCTCTGAAAGATTATAAGAAGTAGTATTTAAACTAGGAATAGTTATTCTAATAAACTTGTCTGGATCGTCTACTCCTGGGTGTCTGTAAGCAATTTCATATCCTGATAAATGTTCATATACATCATTAATATTATTACCATTATCGTCTACTCTTGTTGTTACAGGATGTTGCCATGAAATTAACAAGTCTCTATCTGTGGTAGACCCTACTTCTGATCCAAATCCTGAAGCTACCATCTCAAGAGCTACACTTGTAGGCTCTGGAACTGCGTCAGTATCTTTAGGCGGTTGCATTACTGTTGGAATATCTGGTATTAGATATCCTCTATCGATTTTTGTAAATTTTTCTGGTTTATACTCTTGTGCGCTTATTGCAAACGTTAAGTTTTGAATATCTTCTTTTATAGAAGTTACGATGTACTGTTTTAAGCTTCCTGCTACATTACCTCCATCTTCTTCTTGACCTGATACTGTATAAATAACTTCAGCATTTGGTGCAGAAGAGAAGGCTGAACTAACAGTTATTGATGTAGTATTAAATGAAGATATTGGTTTAGTCTCAACTCTTACTTCGTCTGACCAAAATAATTGAACTATAGAACCTGAATCGTCTCGTACATTAGAAGCTTTAACATCTGTATCTATAGCTGCTCCGCTTTCATCTACTAATACTAAATCCCCTTGTTTATAATCTACACTATTTATAGTTGCACTCTGTTGTGTTAAATATGCTCCACCTAGGGGGTAGATTAAATGAAGATTAAAATTATCAGTAGTATTTAAGAAACTACTTATATCTCTATCTGTTTTTATGACTGTAGAACTAGAACTAGTTGTTGTTGTTACTCTTCCACTCGCTACTACATCATGCACGTCTGGATCTTGTACATTTAGTACATCCCCTGGTCGTAGCATAGCTCCGTTTATACCAGTGCTAAAATTAACAATTTCTTCTTCATTTAGTTCAGAAAATAAATGCCATTTACCATATCGTATTGCTTGTCCTTTAGAAGTACAACCAAATGCTGTAACATTTTTTGTTTTAACTTGTCCTGTTTTAGCGATATTACTGCTATCTTCAATAACTACATTGTCTTGTTTATATTGTTTTTCTGGATTAGTCCAAGTTACTATTACTTGATTGTGTTTGAATCTGCTCGAAGTTCCTGCATAACTAAATGTACCGTCTATAACGTTGGATTTTGTAAATGTATAAACTGCACCTTTTTGTATATTAGCCCCTAAAGTAACTGACCCGTTCCACCAGATTAACATACTTCTCATTGTAGAACTAAAGTCTTTTAATACTTTTATAGCATTAGTAGATTTTTGAATATAAATATTACACTCAAATCTAGGTTCTTGTCCGCCTTTTCCATCAGGTACGAGTTCATCACAATATTTTGCTAGTCCAAATAAAGTATATCTATCTATTTGTGCAAAATCAAAATCAGGATTAATATATTGTCCTAGTCCATATCTTGGATTAGTCATTAAGTCCATAAAAATCCATACAGGATTACTAGTATAAACTGTATCATAGTTTGCGTGTCCAGGAGCAAATGTTTTTATGTCTCCTCTAAAATTACCATCCCAGTCTGTATAATTTGAAGTATCTACACCGCTAGTAACATTTCTTGTATAAGAAGGAGTTGTTCTTCTTACAGAACTGCCCTGTATTAATTCATCTTTTGGAAAGTAGTTAGTTGGAACTTGTACTTTTAGTCCTCTTATTTCATAACTTCTTTTTGGTATTGAGGAAAAATCTTGTGCGTCTACAATTACTGCTCCGAAAGCAGAGTAAGGATAACTTAATCTGTCCATTACTATATTTTCTACAACTTTTAATACTGCATTATTTGATACTACCCAGTTGCCGTATTCTCCACCGACTTCATTTATTCTTTCAAAAGTTAAATAGTAGTCGTCAAAAGGGCCGTACTTACTTATGTCAAATTCAAATAAATAATTAAATCCTTGTTTTGTCTTATTACTAAAGCCTCCTGCAGCGTAATGGCCATCGTCTGGAGTATACCCTTCTTTTCTTGGTAAGTTAGAATATGATGAAGCTCCGTTTACAATAACGGTTTTGTAAGGATTACTGCCTCTTTGATAGTGAAATTTAATTCTAATTAATGCACCTGCGTGTCTTAAAGTACTATCTTTTGCTTTCCATTTGTAACATCCTTGGGGAAAATTGAAAGTACATCTTATTAAATCAACTTCTCCAGGATTATCAATACCCATTTCATCTGCTGTTACAGTTTTTGTAGTGCCAGTGTATGTAGGGTTATCACCTATACTTACTCTTAATTGATTCCATGCAGGATATCCTGTGTTAGGAACTGTTTTTAAATCTCCGCCTGATACAGTATGAGCAGCAGAGCCACTACCAACTCCTGAAGGTGTAGGTAGGTATGATTGCTCTCTTTCTCCATTTCTAAATGCCCATAAAAAGTTATCGTATTTTGCTAAAGGGGCTTGTTCTGACGTTCTTTCAGGAGTACTTAAAGTTGCTGAAACATTACTTACGTTTCTTCCTCCTGCTGTAATTGTTACTCTGTTGTTTGAGTTGTCATAGCTACTTACTGTACCAACATAGTCTAATTCAACTGCTGTTCCTGATACACTAGCAGAAGGTGCTAAAGCTACTTTGACTGATGTGCTACTAACAAATTCTGTTATTGTTGTAATTAAATCTGAACCATCTATTCCTGCTGACGTTATTCTAATCTGTGGTTGTAGTCGTTTCTCTCCTTCGCCAATAACATCACTAGCTGCAAAAGTAAATCCAGAAGCACTTGTGATTGTAGTGTTTCCAATAGTAGTAGTAATTGTACCTGCTTTTGATCCGCCTACAATAAGTACGTCTCTTGAGCCTTGAGCTGTGTTTGCTGAGTCTATAAAACTAGGATTGTTATTATCAGTAATTACTCCGGTTGAAGCTACATAACTAACATCATTACTATCTAGAATTGCTACTATATCTTTATCTCCGTAGTTATATGCAGGATTACCATTAAGTTTTATACTAGCTCCTTGGTCAACTAATCCTTCAATTGGTCCTTCTGATATAGTATCGTATATAACAGCTGTTTGCTCTCTTGTCATTCCATTAGAAGAAGTAGTTGGTAAATCCCCACCAACAACAGGTTCGTTTTCGTTATCGTTTCTTAATATTATAGCCATTATAAATTCCAGTTATATCCGTAGGCATTCTTACTATAGCCTGCTGAGTTTTGTATTCTTGCTTTTGTGAAGGCAAAGTTAGTTACAACTCCGCCTGCTGCTACTTTGCCGTAAGCCATTGGTATCGGAACTCCTGTTTTACTAGTGTTTACAGGGCCGTTGAACAGAGCTGCTGAGTCTTCATTATTACCGTCAGGATCTGGCGTTGTTAATTCTATAATTCCTTTTAGGGCTAATTGCATACCTGTACTAAATATAGCTGCAGCTGTTTGACCTGTCATATCTACAGTTAAAGATATAATCATAAGTATAGCTCCTATAATAATTTTAGCCCAGCTTTCTAATTTACTAGCAGCCCCTGAAGGTACTGGTGTGATAATTATATCCTCATCTTCTATAAAACTTAATTCATCTGCGGCTAAAAAGTCAGACATATTTTCTTTTGTGTAATCTTTGACTGCTTTTCCTTTTTGTACTGTAAATAGTGTTCCTTGGTCTGTACATTCCATTAAGTATCTACGAAGACCACCCTTTATAACATCTATAGCATGCATTGCTTCTTGCACACTTCGTACATTTAAATTATGCTCTTCTCCAAATAGTTTTCCCATTTGTCCTTTTAGTATTATTTTTCTATTCATTTGGTTCTAAAATTGTGTATTCTTTGTCTGGGTACGATACGATAAAGTATGGTATACCAAGATTGTTACAGTTCGTTTTGTCAAGGTCACTTGGGCAAGATTTTTGCTCATAGTGACTATGGACTACATATAATATTTTGAAAATAGCTTGAAAGGATGCGAAAGCTAACTCGTCCATTTCAAAGTAATTTTCTTTTTCAGAAATATTTTCCATCGGAATATATCGTTTGTTATTATCATCCTCTACAATAAGTCCACAACATTCTAATGGGGCACACTTTGCCGCATGCTCATATATTTCTTCTATCACTTAAATGTCCTTGCTGCTGGGAATCCTCCAAAAGGTAGTACAACTCTTGTGTCTGTTGTTACGCTTCCGTTATTTGTGCCAGAATTTTTTCTCCACCCAAATCTCATTTTGCATGCTGTAGTTGTTTTACTACAAACATCTCCTTTTTCCCAAAATTCTCCATAAGTCGGTGTTTGTCCTTCATTAGCTTGTTCAGCTTTCCATAATAATGATTTGTTATAATTTTCAGAAGAAGAAACAGCATCTGTATATACTACATAGTCGTTGTCTCGATCATCTAAATAAGTGTAGTATTCTGTACTAGCACTATAAGTACTATATATTCGTACTCTTTTGAAATTTGTATTTGAGTCTGTGGGAGTTCCAGGGCTATTACTTCCAAACACAGCTTGCCAATAATTATTTATAGTTACAGAACTACTTGTTCCATCTGCGTTAAATCTTGTTGTTGTTTTAGTAGTCCTATAATAAGCATTTTTTACTATGCTACCAGAAGTATATGCTGTAAAAGTAGTTGAACTAGGTATTACGTACTCGTTATCTTGATTTACAAAAACTACCTGAGAAGTACCATCTACAAAGTATGATCCATCTATAGCCCAAGGACATCCACTCTGTGCTTTCTTCCATCTATCTAAATGAGGACTTGCTCCTTGGTATTTATGAGAACATCTATCTGCATATACTTTTCTTGCAGGTATTTGTACTGTTTCTATATCAAATGGAGAAACTAGCTCCATCTGTACTGCTGTTTTACTTCTAGCTTTGATTCTGTCTATTATCCAGACTTGTCTTGCGAACTCTACTGGAGGATTTGCACTATTTCCAGAACCATCATCCAAATATTTTTTTAAGGTGGTTCTTCTAATTAGTTTTAACCCTAGTAGGCCATGGTAGTTAATACTTCCTGTAGCAGTACTTAAAACATTAGTAACATTTGCAATAGTAACGTTTGGTCTTGCCATTGCTCCATCATTCTTTGTTTCAAAATTTTGTGCTTCTATTGGTATAGGAGAGTATGTTCTAATTGTACTAGGAGAATCGTAGTCTCTGAATTTAAGACTAGCTAGATTTGATTCTACTCCACTTCCTGAAAAATAAGCAAATACTCCCTTAGATACTTCTATTTCAAATAAATGTATTAGTTCTGAGGCGGGATCTAGCTTTTGTACATCTTCTACTATATTTGACATTATGCTTCGTATATTCTCCTAAATGTAGCTGTTAAGCTGTAATAATCATCGTAGTCCCAGGTTTGATTCCAATCCTCGCAGACTACTTTTACTGTTTCTTCATTGCTTCCTGCATTTGTATCTGAAAAGATATAATCAAATGCAGTTGCTCCTTTCTTAGATTCAAAGAAAGCAATTATATCATCTATTTCATCTTTTGGTCTAGTTGCAAAGTTAAGACTAAATTGTTGTTCTAAATTATTTATACCATTTGCTATACGTTGCTCATATCCATCGCCAAATTTTTGTACGTATACTACAGGTTTGTTACTTCTTGTAAATCCTTTATCTGGTACGACTACTCCAAGTGTGCCGCCTACATTAAATCCTATTGCCATATTATGCTCCTAGTAATCCACCTGGTCTTTGTTGTTTTTCTATTTCGGCTAGTACTGCCATATTAATTGCGCTTGCCATTTCTTTAGCTCCGTCTGCTTCCATTTTTGTAGATACTCCTCCATCTGATACATTTACACTAATATTTGTATTATTTGTAGAGCCTGTTGCTCCACCTAAATTTACTGGTATACTTTTGTTATCAGGTAGTGGTACTACTGCTTCGTTGTTTTTTCCTTCTCCTACAAGATAAGTAGGCTGAGTTGCGATTCCGCCTCTATTATATCCTGTTATACCACCCTTAGCCATAGCTTGTATATCGCCTATGATGCCACCTTTAGCTAAACCAGTAGGCATACCAAACATACCGCCTATAAATGACATTATGCCACCTCCAGCACCTTTGAGTGCTCCAAATATTCCGCTAAACGCACCTTTGAGCCCTTCTAGTAAACCTCCTCCACCTGAGAATAGTCCTGATAATAATCCATCTTCTCCAAATAAGCTACTACCTATTTTTGCAAACATTCCATCTTCACCAAATAACTTTTTGCCTACCCCTTCAAACGTACCACCGTCACCAAAAGTCCTTTCAAATACTGATTTTATTCCAAATATATCAGTACCTCCGTAAGTTCCAAATAATCCTGCTTTTGGTTTAGTCGCAGTTACTCCTACTTGTTCAACACCGTCTTCGCCTACTGCATCATAATCTTTAGTGTAGTCTTGCGTACCTGCTTTTCCGAAGAGGAAATTTTTAAGCCCACCTCCTATTTCCTTAAATTTTTCTTTGAAACCACCAGGTAAAGTATCTCCACCAGTTGTGTATAAATCTCGACCTTTTGCTTCTGGTATTGCTCCTCCGCTAGATATATCTGGTGCCTTAACTCCTAGTGTTGCTCCCATTGCTACAACATGTTGATTTAAAACATCTGCAAGTCCAACAACGTGTTTTTTATGAGCTAATAGCATCTGCTCTGCTGGATTTAATGATTTGTTTAATTTAAAAGCTTCGGGAGTTAACTTATCTGTTATAGGTGTCATGATACTTTCTGCAGCTAATTTTGCAAGTGACTTCTTCATGTCTTTAGCGACATTATTTATAAGCTCATCACCACCAAATTCACTTAAATCCATAGTATCAATAAGTGTTGTTAAATTCTGTATTCCTGATTTATCAAAAGACTCTAGCATTGTTTTTCCTAGTTGTTCTATAGGGTCTTTCATTGCTATTAATAAGTCTATTTGTGACTCTAATTCTCTATTGACTGTTTGTGTTGTTAGAATTCCTCTCTCTCTATTTTCTTCTACTTTTTCGCCTAATTTTACGAGAGTTGAATTAGTTATTACTTCTTTTGCGTTGTTTTGTATTATCTGTTGTTGTAACTTTAGTATATTTAAATCTATTTGCATACGTTTACTTGCACTTGTCTTTAAAAATTTAACCATATTTACTTGTGTTTTTAAAGCAGCACTAAATGCTGTTGCAGTGTCTATTAATTTATCCGCAAGGGCTAATCTTTCTAGTTCTGTTTCTAGTATCTCTAATACTTTTTGTGCATCTTCTTTATGAAGGTCAGTTAGTTCAAATTGAATTCCTAATTGTTCACTCATAACTTGAGATATACTCTCCAGCCCTTCCTCTGTTTTACTAAATACTTTTAGTCGTCTTTCTAATCCTCCATTGCCGTCCTCTACTGAGTCACTAAATTGATTTAGTACACTTTCAATTCCCGACATAGCTGCTTCTGCTTGTGAAGGTTTTGGCATCATATTTTGTAGACTTTCTTTAAGTTCTGCTGCAGCAGCTTTAGTATTAGGTATAACTTCTGTAATAGCTTTAAGGGAATTCAAATTTCTTTCATTTGCTTCCATTGATTTTACAGCCTCGGATGTCATAAAGACATTGCCATCATTCGTAATACCTAGTAAACCTCTTGCTGCTTCGCCTTGGTTCACAATGGCAGATGCAGTATCTTTCATAAAAGCAGCAATTGCAGTCTGTCTATCAGTAATATCTGTAATGGTCATAAGTTCTGCAAATTCTTTTTTAAACGGCTGTAGCATACTAAAGTCGGTAGCACCAAATAATCTCATTAGTACTCCATCAGAGTGAGCCCCGTCAACTTTAAGTTGTTCTGCTGCATATTCTTTTTGGAAAGCTACTAAAAACTCATTAACAATTTCCTTAGCTGCAGCATCATAAGCAGTACTAGTAAATCCTATAGAAGATGCGGAAACATCTTGAGTATACATACCTGCAAATATATTTCCAGCCTGCATAACATTTCCCAACATGCTTTGAGCTTCATTAGAAGAGAAGTTTTTAATTATTGAGTCATCAAAGTTTTTCTTAAAAGTCTTAAAACTTTGACCTCTATTCAATATATTATTAAGTCTTTCCATTTCATAGTTTGCTGCTTTTACGCTACCTTCTAAGCCTACAAACTCTTCTTTAATTGCTTCTACTCTTTTTTGTGCTAAATCTCCAGATAAAGTATATGCTAAGTCTTTTACTACTTCATTTGATACTGTAACTCTTCTGTTTATTTCTGAAAAAGCCTCATTTATTTTTTTAGTTGCAGGTAGTAAATCTAGTATGAATTTAGCAGTAAAGAAAGCCATAATAACACCAAAAGCGATATTCATTGCTGTTCCTAACATAGCTATTGCAGGGCCAGCTCTAGCAGCAGCAGCACCTATACCAGCAATTGCCGCTTGTGCTTTTAAGGCGGGCATAGCAATACCTGCTTTTATGTGTGCTCCAATAATTCTCGCCTGAGCTTTGGCAGTCAGAGTTGTTTTTGTCATCTCAAGTTGAATTCTTTTTTCTACAGCTATAAAAGCAGCTAATTTTTGTTTGTTGTACTTTTTACCTAATGCTTTCTTTTTCTCTTCTTGTAGTATAAAACTTCTTGTAATTTTTGCCTGCTCTTTGAGTGACATAGATGTAAATGCTTTTTCTGATATTCCTCTTTTCTTAAGAGCTCTAAGAAGGAATTGATTTTTCTTAACTTCACTTGCTCCAAACTGAGCTTCTACTGCTTTAATAGCTTTTTTCTGTTTTATTATATGTATGTTTAACGCACGCATTTTTATAGTTGCAGTTGACCCTGCTTTAACTGCGGCGGCTCCCATTGCTGAAAAAGAAGGTACTATTTGTCTTAGTATACTTAATGCGAACGCGCTTACAGCAGTTACTAGAGCTGCAAAGTTGTCTGATAAAAAGTTTGCTAATCCTCCGAACACCTTTACAATAGGGCCTTGTACACTAATTACAAAGTCATTTATTTTTGTGAGTAATCTATCGAATGGATTAAGTAGTTCGTCTCCTTTGTCTTTCATAGCACCAAAGTTACCAATTAACTGTCTTTGAACTTCTTCAAATACAGCAGCTCTTCTTTGTGCAATAGTGAGCTTTTCTGCAACTAGTCCATTAGCATTTGCGAATTTTCTTGTAGCAATGTCTAGTCGTAAAATGATACCTAATTCATCCAATAGTTCTGGTTCTGCTTTAGTAACACCTCGAATAAGTCTGTTGAAAGAATCGGTTAAGTCTCTACCTAAAGTAACAGAAGCAAGTTTAGCTCCTTCGGCTAATCCTGTTAGTTGTTCTGAGGTAAATCCTGCTGCCATACCGATTGCGGCTTGTTGAGCAGCGTCTTGAAAGTTTAAAAGTCCGCCTGTAGCTTGTCTAACTGAAGCAGTAACACCCATCATTGACTGTCCAGTTATTTCTCCTAGTGCGCGGAATCCTTTGATTTGATTTTCTACGTTGGCGGCATTTTGAAGTGCACGGAAGGCTGCGCCAACAGCGAATAGTGTGGAAGCTAAAATAGCATAAGATTGTACAAGACCACCTGTGCCTTGTTGCATACGTGCAAATCCTTTGGTACCTGATTCTACACGTCCAGACATAGCCTGCATATTTCTACGAGTATCTCCCGCAGATTTACCAACTTTGGCTACACTTTTGCCAGTCTTTTTAGCTTGTGTGTCAAGCATTTTAAGGCTACCATCATCAGTAACCTCAAAGGTAATAGTTGCGCCTTTTATCTTTGCCATTATGTTCCTTTACCAACCCTATTTTTTTGGGCGTCTTGCTTCTTTTTGATTTTTTCGTTTATAAGCTGTGAATGTTCATTTTCTATATGTTTAAAAAAGTATAGAGTTTGTTTTTTGTCTTTTATATCATAAAGGTCTAAATAAGTACCTAAAGCACTTACATCTTTTCCCATATGAAAACCACTCATACCTTCCCATTTATCTGATAACATTTGGTGTAGAAAAAATGCCTGTTGAACTTCTATTGGAAATGAATCCATAGAAGGAGGCATCTTATCAGGATCTGGCTCTTGATTTAATTGTTCACAAACTTTTAAATACTTATCCAGGTCTATTCCTGTGTCTTTAAAAGTTCTCTTGATTAGCGCAAGTATTTGTTCTACTTGCTCTGTGTAAAATTTTCCAGATCACCTATTGTATCAGTAACCCATTGGTCGAAATCGCCGCTATTTTTCATTAATAGCTCTGCGTTATCCTGTGTATATTCAAGTTCATCTTCTAGATTTAGTTGAGATACATCTACCAACAGAAACTCTTCGAGGTACTTGTATTTTAATCCTGTCCAACCTTTAATTATCGCTGCACTATACTGATTTACAAATAGTTCTTCATCTAACGAATCTTCAAAGGCTCTAGTCTTTTTATTAAACTTTTGCTTTAAACACTTATTTCTTAGCTTGAGTAATTCTTCTCTGCCTAAATAACAAAGTTCAATTGTGAAGCCATCATATCCTGGATAATCTATTCCTACTGTCTTGCTTGGAGTTAATAAACTCTTAAGCGATACTGGTTCTTTTTTTACATTCTGTTCTGTCATTATTAATTCCTAAAAATGGAAGGGCCGAAGCCCTTCCGAGTTTGTTTTTATTACGACGTGTAAGTTACTTTAACTTCGTTTGTCGCGCTTGCAGCTGTGCTTGATGATAAATCAGTTGCTAGTCCGTGGAAAGCCACGTCTACTGATACTACATCTTCAAAGCTGTGGGCTGGTAATTCTAAGTGTGCTTTGCCAACTTCAATATTACATCTTGGAGTGTTTCCACTTCCACCGATGCCAAAGTTTAAATCAAACGCATTAGTAATTACGCCTCTAGACTCTTGTAGTCTCTCAAATAAGTCTAATGACCCATTTGCTGTGTCATTTAGATAACACGTGAAGTTACCTGAAACTGACCTTGTTCCCATTACATGTCCTAATGGAAGATTAACTGTACCTAATGTTTCTGGTGTTAGATAAGTAAGATTATTTTCGATTGTAATATTACCACCTGTTAATGTAACACCGTATGTTACATCATTTACACCGTCTACTGCCAATGCGCCTAATGTACCTGTTGATGCTGATACATCAAAGCTAATTGCTAAGTCTGTTAATTTTTGTCTTATAAAGTTACTTGATGAACTTATGCCTTCGTTTACTATACCTAAAGTGGTAGTTCCAGTTACACTATTACCTGAATCAGTAGCTCTAGTTTCTAGAGTTGCTACTTCTTCTACAGATTTACCATTTCCAGACCAAGCAACTTGTGCTAATCCTTCAATGTCAAAGTCTACGGAAGCTGATCCAATAGAACAGTCCGCTACTTTATAAACGGTTACACCGTCTGTACCTGTAGTGTAAGTATTACCTTCACTATCCTTAGACGCTCCTAGTACAAAGAACAAATCAAATACTCCAAGAGTGACCTGATTAGAGTTCGCAAAGTTAAAAACATTTGGCTCATAATCAGTCATAGTTCCTGCAGAATTCTGTCCTGCTCCTTTGTCATAGTCTTTCGCAGACATAGCAGACCATAAAGGCCCTTCTACTGCGAATTTTTTAGCGGCTCCAGCATGTTGACCATTAGTAACACCATCAGTTGCTGCACTAGGTGCTGCACTTCCTGATGTAGTAGGTCTCATGTAGGTTGAAAACGACCATTCTGCTGGGGCAAAAGAGTCCGTAAACATTGCTCGACCTCTTTTAGAATATCCAGCACTGGTGGCTGCTTCGTTCAGAGTAACCTCTGAAGTATTTGTCCCTTGACTGAAAGAAAAACCGTCTAACACAGGTATCTCGTAAAGAGCTGTTTTAGCGCTCGTTCCATCTAGGCTGTGGGTCATAAATACTTTGGTATCTCTACTAAAGAAAAATGCCATTCTTTTCTCCTATTTAATATCGAATCTCTAAGGTGATTTCTCCTACACCAAGAGGTTCGAGTACTCCTTCATCTGTGTCTACTGTACCGATTGTTGTCTGTACTGTAGAGTGAGATGCTCCTGTCGAATCGTAATACGTTAAGGGATCTTTATCCTCTAGTACTGTTTCAACATCTTCTAATAACTCTTCGAGTGCTTCGATGACATCATTGTCATCTGAAACATAACATCGAATCGTTATTCTTAAAAATCTAAATCTAAACCCGCCTCCATCATATTCGCGAGTTTCTGTTCCTGCTCCTATATGTATTGCAGGAAATTCTACTACTTCATCCCAAAACTTTAGTCTTCTTTCTACTGTTGAGACTGCTGTTCTGAAAGGTTGCATTCCGTTAATCTGTTCTAGCTCTACGGCTAGTGCTTCTACTATGGCTCGCCTACGCGTGGTATGTTTCCTTGCTAGTGCTGTTTCCATTATAGTACATTTACTCCGAATCTACCGCCTAATATTCCCATGGCTACTTGTCTTACTGACTTTCTTATTAATCTATCAGGGTCTCTTTGGGGAGTATACATTTTTCCTCCTCTTGCAAAAGTCTCATAAGGATCGTTTTGGTAACTAGTTTCTATCATTGTGTTACCTCCTCTTGGACCTTGTGTTATATTTTGAACTCTTACATTATTTGCAAATCTTCCTGTTCTAAATTGCAAAGCAGGTGACTGCATATTTTGTGCAACTTGTGCTGGCAACACTTCATTAAGTAGTGCTTTTAGAGCCATTGGGTTAGTTGCTGCTCCACCAGTTTTCATAGTGTTAGTACTTCTTTTACCTTTACTTTTTACCGCTCCTGCTGCAGTTGCTTTACTTGCAAATGTTGCTCTTCTTCTTTTTGGCTTTGTTTTACTACGGCCTCTTGATACTGCTTTTTTGCCTTCCTCTAATAATCTTTTATTTACTCTTAATCTCATATCAGGGTTAGATTTATGAGAGAACATGCCACTAACTATCTGTTTTTTACTAAGAGCATCTAAAGCAGTTAAAGGTCCTGGAGAATCTGTAAAAAGCTGTTCTGCTCCGTCTTTACTTTTCTTTGCTTTACTTTCTACTGCTAATTTGACAAAGGTAGCTTGATCCTGAAGTAAAGCTTTTACTTGATCTTTAATTTTTTTATCAACTGTTCCAGGGTTAACTACTAGGTCTTCTGGTACCATCTCTCCTTGCATTATTAGAGTGTCTCTTATTCCGTCTTTAGTTCTTTTTTTACTTAAATCTGTGCTTATTCCAAAAATTTTGTCTAATCCTAGAGTTAGTACTTTATCTACCGAACCTAATAATCTTTTATCTTTACTAATCTTATCTGCACCACCCTCTCTTATATATTTGTCTAGTTCCATGTAAGAGACTTGTTCGGCATTACTACCTTGTGCTCCAACAAAAGCTTTTGTAGGTGCTTTACCAAACTCCATCTGTTGAGGTGCATTTTGCTCAAAACTACTTTCCCTAGTTTTACCATGTTCATATTCTATATTAGTAACATCTGCTCCTGCATTTTTCAGATAATCTTTTATAGCTTTTTTTACGGCTAAGGAGAATTGCTGTTCTATGTTACCTGCTCTAGGCGTCTTCTTATCCTTTCTCGTATTTCTAATGTAACTGATTGCAATTAAATTTGCATTGCCTTTACTTCTATGTGTTTTTGCTAGTGTCCAGGATTTACTTCCAGTATCTTCTTTCTGTAAAGACGCATGTATAGATGCTCTTAGCTTGTTAAAGTCAGTATCTACAACAGGAACTGGTGTTATTGTTTTTCCCTTGAACTTTTTATCAAGTATTTCTTGCATTTTTGCATCAAACTGGCTTTTTACAATTCTAATCTCGCCCTTGTTAAAATATTCCCCACCTCTTGATGCAGTAGTTCCTTTTTTTCTTGCCCAGCTAGTATTAATTTCATTCCAAAGCCCTTTTCTTAACTTAGCTGACATTAAATAACCACTCTGTACAAATCCAGTACTCTTTTTATATGGTCTGGAAAATCTGAACTTTCTCTAATTCCTGAAGTTCCTTGGTTCTGTGTTGAAGCTCCGCCTAATGTTCTTCTTTCTTTATGCTCGTCTCTTATGTAATAGTTTACTAAGTCAAATAGTGCTAGTTGTAAATCTTTTGGAGTAGAAGCATATCCAGCATTATATGTTATTTTTACTGCTCCTAAACCTTTTGGCCACGCTATACGTGTTCCTTGTTCATTAGTTCTTACTATTGCATCACTTTCTGAATCAACATAGTACTGGTACTTAGCTGTTGTTAAAGTCTGGTATGCTTCTGAATAAGTTGTTCTTTCTTCTACACTATCAACTGTGACTAACGGACTTTCACTCATAATTATGGTGCTTGTGTGCGTGTCGTCAATGTTAAAAGTTTCTACTTTATTTGTACTAAAATAATCTATAAATGATATTCCACAATACTTTTTAACTAAATCAGATACCTGAGGTACTATAACAGCCAGACGATCATCATCCTTCTCTCCTCGAAGGCCTTCTGCGTCTTTATATTCGTTTACTGTTATTAAGTCTGCCATAGTTAAAAAGGGTGGGTTATAGGTAACCCACCAAAACCGTAATTAGCTATTAACTAGCTTTGTACTTTAATCCCCACTTCGAATTAGCACCGTCAATTAAGTCAGTGAATCCTAATCTCTGAGAAGCCACTAGGACTCTTCTTTGATTAGCTACTTCGTAGTCTGATTCAATTGTAACACCTCTTAATCTTGGCATTACATAGTTTCTTGGGTATACTGCTACTGCGTTGAATCCACCAGCTGCTTTAGCTTTGAACTCATCACACATGATTACTCTTGATCCAAATACTTGTCCAATTTCACCACTTAGCTTAGTAGCCATGTCGCCAACTAGGTTAGCGTCTTGGAACTCAGCATCTTCTAGTAAGTTATAGTACGCATCTTGAGATACGATGAAGATAACTTCAGAAGGGTTAATTCCATATTTGCCCATATTTTTTCTCAAACCAAGTAGGTCTGCTGCAGTAACTACGTCCGCTGCTGCATAAGTTCCTGATGGTTGAGTATAATCAGCATCTGAGCCGTCTGCCATAGTAAGTAGACCTTCAAAAGCACCTGATGTGTGAACACCATGTGAGCTGTTACCAGCTAAGATTGCATTTTCAATTGATCTAGCGTGAGATCTTACCATTGACTCTCTAATTAAAGGAAGTATTGGCATGATTGCATCTTCTTCAGTCTCATTACCTAAGTATGATTGTGAAATCAACTTAACTGTTGAAAGTGTTCTTTCAGTTAAGTCTACACCACCGTAAGGTGAACCTAAAGAGTCGCCTCTTTGAGCTAAGTTACCATGTGGTGAACTACCTGCTGCAGTTTGAGCTGAAGCAAATTCAGCATAACCACTGTCTGGTAGGATTGGGATAATCATATTAGCAGAAGTCATAGCAATTTCTCTAAATAGAGGTGCTAAAACTAGCTCATTTTGAATATCTCTTTCGATATTTGTTGAAACGATTTGCTCAAAGTCTGCTGATGAAACGCCAACACCTGAATGTGCGTTAACTTTTTCCATTAATGATTTTGAGTACTCATTGTCCCATCCTTTACCAGTAGCTAAACCAGCAAATTTTGCGTCAATAATATCGTTCTCGAAGTCTTTCTTCCAGTCGCCGCCATTACCTTTAGCGAAAGTTCTTTTGGATTCACGAATACTCATGATTTCCTCTGATTTTTCTGCTAGTTGTTTTTCTAGGCTGTCGACTACTGTTTTCAAGTCTTCATTTTTTTCGTTAACTCTAGCTTCTAGGTCGTTCATTAGCTTTTCAGCTCCTGTCAAACCAGCTTCCACTATAGTCCTTGTTTCTTCCTGTTTAGCTTCTTGAACAGCTTTCTCTTCAGCCTCAACTTGAATTGCTTCTTGTTGTTTAGCTTCTTCTGCTGCCTTTGCTTCGGCTTGCTTCATAGCAATTTTAGTCGCAGTATCTTCTGCTACTTTTTTTGCAAATGCTTCAAGGTCGATTGAAGTTTCAGGAGATTTTCTCTCTTCTGACATATCAGTCTCCGTTGATGAGGATTTCTCCTCGCTTGGCTGCTCAATTTTAACAGCGTCT
>Ga0187219_1000213_pt1 | contig 26742 bp, 35 predicted proteins | sample 13SPOviralmetaG_FD_130162 | JGI IMG/M metagenome (GOLD analysis project Ga0187219, IMG submission 130162) | Marine viral communities from the oligotrophic San Pedro Time Series (SPOT) site, San Pedro Channel, CA, USA - 13 SPOT_SRF_2010-07-21... | ecosystem: Environmental > Aquatic > Marine >... | reverse complement strand
TATGCCTTCTCTGTTCTGCTCAGATAACTATGCATTCTGCTTATAGTGTTCATGCTTATGTCAGCCCCTCTGGCAAGGTCTCTGGCACGAGCTATGCCCACACTAGTTCCTGCTCTTCTGCTGGGTGCTAATGTTTTTCTGACGTCTAATGCCTTTTGTGCGGCATTTTGTATGTATTCTGGTGGCACTGGCATTATATTAACATGCTGGCTACTGTTGTTGCCAGTGTAGTAATTGTAAGTAACACAAGACCCCATACTTTTTTGTCTAAGCTCTGAAGTGCATTAGTAAAATAGTCTCTGTTGTCTTTAACAGAATCTTTTAATTCGTCTACTCTGCTTGACAGATGTCCATGCTGTAGTTCGTTGCTGGTTTCCAGTTGCTCAATCTTGTGATGGAGTTCTTGTGTTGTTATTCTAGCCATTATTCAGTTATATTATTGTATTTTGCAAATACAGCCTGCATTTGTGATTGATATTCTGCTTCTGTAATGTTATTGGCATCATATTCAGCCTGTATAGGTGCTAATTCGTCTCGTATATCTGTATTCATTTTACATTCCTAATAAATCTTTACATTTTTGCCAAAATGCTTTTAAATGTTCTTTAATTTTCTGTATCATAACCTATTTTCTCCCTTATAGTGTTAAGTTGGTGTGCATCCTGTTGAATTATGCATCCTACATGAGTTGACTCACCACCTTCTGCTGGATGACTCCACAAAAATTCTGAGGTGTCATACAGTTCATTCAATCCAGTGCTTAAAACTTCTAACCATTCTGCACTTTTATCAGGCCATGTATAAACGTATGCCTCATGTTTAGTATATGGAAACAATTTGATGTAAGTGTTTAAGGTGTTCTCACTTCCTTTTACAAATAGTATTTTATCCATACGGTAGGCCTTACCTGACCAGGGGCATGATTCTTTTATGCTGTCAAAGTAATCGGCCCAGGGACAATTACTTTTTACCGCCTCTTTTGCCACCTCTTTGTCCGCCTCTCTGGCCACCTTTTTTCATTCCACTCTTTTTCTTATGTCCTGGTTTATGTGCCATCATTTACTCCTTTTTTTATATCCTGATGCTCGTATAGCCTTGCCCTGTCGCTCGGCTGCCGCTCTGGTCTTGTATGTTTTACCACTACTGCCCCACTTATACCCACCTTTAACTTTTCTTACTGGCATAATTTTTTCCTTTTATTATGTTGTTACTAATGCGTCATCTGAGAAATATCTAAAGGCACTACCGTCCCAGTATGCTGGGGCACCTCTGCTACCATGCCTATCTCCTGTAACATATATAATACTTCCTGTAAATGGTGTTAATCCACTTATTGCATTATTGGCATATGTTGCTATACCTAAAGGGTCATTTGCTTTAAAGTCACTAACTCTTAGACTAGTAATGTTTATAGAACCACCACCCTGTGCTTTAAGTCCGCCTGATCCTACATTTACATGCCCTGTTGGTCCTGTATCGACATTACCAGCACCGCCACATGAAATATTACCTACTTCAACAGTTAAGTCATTTGGCGCTTTGTCTTCATATTCTGCATTACCGCCGGCTGGTATCTTAAACGAACTACCACCTACATTTACTATTGTGGTCAATCCTGAGTCAGCATACAACAAGTAATCATTGTTACCAGCATTTCTGTTTTTTACATAATATGTGTTTCCATTGTATCCTGTCCAGGGAGATCCTGTAAATCCATTAGGTGTTATTGCTGTTCCATCTACAAATATTAAACCACCTACAAATTTCATCACATCTGATACGGTGCCACCATTATCTTTACCTACTACTTCGGTTACTACAACATTAGCATTGGATGGAGTAGCACCCACAAACATACTACCAGTAAATTCTACATTGGCAGTCATTGTGTTACTGTCTAGGAAGTTGGCTACTTCTGTATTACCATAACTACCACCAGAACCTGCTATTGTTACAGTATTACCTGATGTTGTTACTTGTATTCCTGCACCTGCGGCAATTTCTACCTGTGCATTTGCCTGACTGGCTTGAACATTAGTTTGTCCACTTACTGTTATAGTGCCAAAACTATTTGTAGAGGCTCCAGTTACATTAGTTAATAAACTACCATCACCTATAAACTTACCACTAGTAGAAACATTAGAAGTAGAATATAGAGGAACTGTTATATTTGCTTCATTAGATTTTAGTAATAGTGTGCTAGTTTCTGTTCCTGTTGTCATTAATCTAAAGTCAATTTGACCTTCTTCTGCTCCATCATTAGCATCGCGAATACTTGCTACAACATTAGCATAAGTTTTTAATCCTGCACTAACATTTCCAGTCATACCCTGTGTTTGTAAAACACTTAACTTATCGCCGGCTAGACCTGCCGCAAAACCACCATTTTTGTTTTGCTTCATTACTATTTGTGTAGGAATAGCAGAGTCGTTTCTGTTGTTTACCAGTGTAAGTGCCGCGTTACCACTATAGTTAGTAATAGTGGTGTCACCGCTTACATCTAATTGTGCATTTCTGTTAAATACTTCACCAATTTCTAAACTTTGACCTATAACCTGGTTGTAGGCATAAGCACTTCCTTGCCTAAATGCACTATCTGGACCCATTGTAACATTGGCTGTTACATTTAAGGTTGGGAAAGTAAATGTGCATGTGTTTGTAGTATTAAAATAACTTCCGCCTGATGTGGATATAGTGGCCATATCTGGTTGTTGATACAAGAAATAGTATCCACTACTGGAAGAATTTTGTCTAACATAAAAAGTGTTATCTGCTTTTATACTGCCATTTGCAAATGGGTTATTTGCGTCAGTATCTGCAATTACAACTGGTGTTCCGTCAACTAAATTAGGTTCATGATTGCCTGCACTTACAATTATTGTGTCATAGTTACCAGTAATTGAATTACCATATATAGCAGTATTCATTGTGTAACTACCAGCATTTAACATTTCAGTTTCTAATGTTGCTGTTGCTGTTACATTAGCACCTGAGATATCGCTAGTTGTAGTAATAAGTTTATTACTAGTTACATTGGCAGTCATAGCCAAGCCATTACTTTGTATAAATGCTTGTGCTTGGGCGTTAGATATACCAGATCCACCACCTGGTAAATTTGTTAGTTGTGAGCCATCACCTAAAATGTAATTACCTGTAATATTACCAGTTGCATTAATGGCTGAAACAGTATTAATTGTTCCGTCCATAGTAATGTTAGCATTACCATTACCGTTACCGAATGTTCTGGTGCCTGTATCATTAAAGATAATGTTTCTGTCTGCATCGAATCTTACTATACTCTGATTAAAGCCGTGGTTTACATCTCCACCTTGTTCAGTATATATTTCGTATGCTAGTGGAACAACATTAGTGCTTACACTCCCAACATCTGAGTCCTGATACACCATTGTGCCCATTGTTTCTAAATAATCTGTGCCGTCATGCCCAAAGAACTTCTCACGTCTTACATAGTCACGTGTTCCTAATGCTCCTGGTGATGCAATACTACCTGTTGCTTTACGGTATATATTTTGTGGACCACCATCTCCTGATCTTGCACTAGTTACATCTAAAATGCTTATACCACTACTAGCAGTATCAGATACAAATTTTAAACCAGTTAGTATTGTATCAGGGTATGTAAAGTTCATACTCTTAGTGCTGTCTATATTAGCAGTCATGCTTAAACCGTTAGATTGTATAAAGGCTTGTGCATCTGCATTAGATATGCCACCGCCACCACCACCACTTGCATCTGCTGGTGTAAATGTAAATACACCTGTGCCATTATTGTAACTTAGTGAACCGTTGCCACTAGGTGTTGCTGTTGATACACTTAAATCTGTTAAAGCAATGCCTGGAACTGCTGGTGTAAATGTAAACACACCGGTTCCATTATCATATGCTAATGCTCCCCCACCACTTGCACTAGCATTAGTTGTGCTAATTGCGGCTCTGCTTCTGGTATTTGTAAAGTATTGATTTGTGCCTTCACTTACAATACTAGTTGTAAGTCCTGTTATTCCTGCGCCACCACCTACAAATGTGCCTAATATATTACCGCCTGTAATATTACCAGTTGCATTTATGTTACTAACAGTATTAATTGTGCCATCTTGTGTGATGTTTGCATTACCCTGTCCATTACCAAATGTTCTGGTGCCAGTATCATTAAATATAATATTTCTGTTTGAATCGTATCTTACAATACTTTGTATAAAGCCATCGTTATGGTCACCTGCCTGATCTGTATAAATTTCATATGCTAGTGGCACAACATCTGTGCTTACGCCTCCAACATCTGAATCCTGATACACATGTGAACCGAATGTGTTAATATAATCTGTGCCATCGTGTCCATAATACTGGGTTCTTAATACATAATCTCTTGTGCCTATAGCACCTGGTGATGCGATAGTTCCTGTTGATTTTTTATAGTGATTCTGAGGACCACCGTCACCTGATCTGGCACTTGTAACATCTAATACAGTAGTTCCTGAACCTGGACTATCTGCTTTTACTACTATGCCTGATAATACAGTATCTGGGTATGTTAAATTAATGGATTTAGTGCTATCAACATTAGCAGTCATACTCAATCCACTGCTTTGTATAAATGCCTGTGCCTGTGCGTTTGTTAAACTACTTGTTCCAAATGAACTTAAATCAGGTGGTGTATATGTAAATACACCTGTGCCATTATCGTATGCTAATGTTCCTGCACCACTGGCACTGGCCTGTGTTACACTTACAGCACCTCTGCTTCTGGTATTTGTAAAGTATTGATTTGTTCCTTCTGCTAAATCTGTTGTGCTTTCTGGTAAAACAAATTCTGTGCTACCATTATTACTAAACTTCCACTTGTCTGTGCCTTCGTCCCACTTAAGGTATGTGTTTGCACTACTGCCTCTGTCTATAATAATTTGACTGTTGGCACTAGGTGCACCTGTTGTGCCATAACCTAATGTTATGTTTCTGTCTTCTACAAACAAGTCAACTACTGTTTCTGAGTTTATGTTACCTGTTACATTTAAGTTACCACCAATACTTGCATTACCAGTAACTGTTATACCAGTAGCACCTGTAAATGTTCCGTGAACAGCACTAGTATTAGCAGTTGTTGTAACATTACTATTACTGCTAATAGCACTTGTCATAGTTAAGCCATTGCTTTGTATAAAGGCTTGGGCTTGAGCGTTAGATATGCCACTAGGTAAATTACTTAACTGACTACCGTCACCTAAAATAAAATTACCGCTTATATTACCACTAGCATGTATGTTTGCAGTAGTTGTAACATCCACTTGATTAGCAGGTCTAATATCTAAAAATACTCTACCATTACTGTTGCCGCCAGATGCAGGCTCAACAACAAATCCTACTTGCTGTATTACTACATTACTTGCAAAAGTAGGAGCAACATTACTAAATTCTCCTGCAGTTGTTGACATATATAGTGTATCGCCCACTCTAAAGTCTTCTGATATATCTAGACCGGTTACTGTTCCACTAGTAATAATTTGTTGAAATTCTAAATAGTTAGTAGTTGTTACTGTAGAAATACCAAATGCTCTGTGTTGAATATTTCCAGCATCTGCTGGATGAACTTGTGGTGAGCTTGTTACTGAATCCCCACCCCCGAATGCCTGAACAGGTGGTGTGCTAATTGCTACTAATTGTCCTGCTGTTAAACCTCTCTGATAAAAACTACCAGATAAAGCAGATGTTTGAGTTTGCTCAGCCTTGCTGGCAACAATACCAGTTAATAAGGAACCATTACCTTCAAAACTTTGAGCACCTATCTTACCTGTTAATGAAATATTACCTGCTGATATATTACCGTTAACGCTTCCTGTAGTTCCAAAAGTGGCATGTCTGGCAAATACATTGCCTGATTGTCTAAATCCTGCACTATCTACTGCACCATCTTTTATAATAATGTTACTTGTAGAAATTATATTTGCACTTGTATTAATTATATTACTATAATTGTCAAATAATGATATTACATTAGTATTTCCATACATACCGGTTAATTCACTACCATTACCAATAAAATGGCTAGCAGTAATGTTACCAGTTGTTACTATATTAGATGTTTCAGATATGTTGCCATTAAATTCTGATAAACTTGCATAGTAATATGTGCCATCATAAATTAAATTTATAACATTTTCTGCACTAGGTGATGTATCTAATGTTTTATAATCACTAGTCCAATTCCAATTAGTGATATTGGCATTCATGGTATGACCACCTATGCCGTCTTGTTTTAAAAATAGAGTTGCAGACCCGCCTGATGATATATTACTTAAAGTAATGTTTGTAACATCATTAACTAAAGTGCATGTATGTATTGTGCCTTGTGCAATATCAAAGTTTATTGCTCCTGATACATTTCCGCCGTCTATAATAGTTTCTTGCCATTTGACTAATGTTAAATCGTCTAATGTTTGTTCTAATCCTATAACACCTGTGCTGGCATTGTATGTGATAGGTGATGTGTTAGAAAGTGCAGTTCTAACATTTGCTGGATTGTTTGAAATTAAATTTGTAATTTCAGCATTATTAATGCCTACAAAAGTAAAAATACCTGTTGCATTACTGTAAGTTAAACTTCCTAAGTCATAGCCTGTATCTACTACACTTAAACTATTCCTTATCTGGACATTACTTAATATACCCTGTTCACTAACTACTATGTTACCCAGAGTAGTATTTGTTACTGATACATTACTAACAGGCTGAGTTACTGTAATTAAATTGTTACTTTCGTTAACAGATACTGATAAATTTGTTTGTGCTACACTAACATTTAAGTCTGTAGTTGAAACTGTCACATTTGACATAACTACCTCCTTATAGTGCTACAAAGGTTGATTCGTTTGCTGGATCCCCTGGCACTCTGCCAACTTTTGGATCAAATCTCTCTAAAATTGCATATCTATGTCGTTGTTTTTGTGGTGGAGTATCGTCTGTTTCCCATTGAAAACTTAATACGGTGCATACTACATTAGCTCTAGCATTTGGCATCACATTACCTGTATACCTTTGTGCAGGTATAGTTAATGCTACTAAGCCTGATCCGGCACTAGTAGTGTTTATATATGTTGAGGCATTAACATTAGCAGTATTTGAAAAATACCCTGATACATTACTGTCTGAAAAGTTTGGATCACCAGTAATATTATTATAACTTACATCTGATAATAAAATTGACTGATAATCAGCACTAAATGTGTAACCTGACACATCTGCGTTGTTAAAATTGTATGTATAAGTTTTTTGGTCATCTGGAAAAAATTCCTCGACCTTGACGTTGTCCGCCCCGCCCAAATATTGTGAAAAGCTCAGTAATCGACCTGACATTTGTATACTCCTATAGGATAATCAATGTTGATATGCCAACATTGTATGTTATGTATTTATCCTTTTTGTTAATTTACAATGAAAGTTTTTTATAACGATACTTCCAACGAAAAATAACTGTTCCAGATGCCCCTGCGCCAGGATAATTCATATCTAATTCTGGATTAGGACTGTTTGGATTAAAAGGCGGTTGGTGCCCACCTACTGCAAATAACCGTCCACCAAATGATGTATTATAATCTGATGTTAAAAGTGCTACATTTGCCAATGCACCTGCTCCACCACCACCACTACCTGTTCCTGGAGCACCTGCTGTATTTGTAACAGGACCAGCACTACCAAATGGTGTTATAGGCGGTGAACTTAAAACAGGATAAGTTAAAATATTAACATTACTGCCACCTATACCGCCTGTATTACTACTACCACCAGCACCTGCTACAGCACCCCCGCCACCACCTCCAGCGGCGTAAACAATATTTTCTCCAGTAATACTATTTGTTATTCCGTCTCCACCAGAACCACCTGCAAGTATATTAGCACCCTTAAAACCTGCACCACTTATACTAATACTTGCATTCGAACCAGAACCTCCAGCACCACCACCACCACCACCTGCTGTAACTGTAACATCAAAGCCTGATAATGTTGTTTGTTGGTAAAAACCAAATGCACCTGAGTTTCCAGATATATTTCCTCCAGTTCCTATTTCATATAGTCGTTCTGAGTTAGTGCCTGACACCTGTGTAGATAATGCGGCGGACCCACCACCAGATCCTCTATAATTACCTGATTGTGCTTGATGAACTTGAGTATAATCACCACTGCCACCTTGGTTTTGTCCTAAAATACTAGTTCCACCACCACCTCTTCCGGCTTTATATTTTAAAGAACTATCATAATTTACTACTGCATTTGCAGGCGGGCTAAGTAAAACATTACTGCCTGCAAGTTGCTGAGATAATTCATAACCACCAGCAGATTCGTTCCAGGATGAAATGAGTTGTAAATTTGTTACTGTATGGCCCAAATCTATAGCATTATAATTGCTCCAATCATAATCACTGTTGTTCACTAAATTGTAAATCGCTATAGTGTTTACATTTCCTAAAATTTGGCCTCCTTCAACTTTTATAATATCTCCTGAGGTTCCTGCGGCTACATTACCAGTAATGCTTACAATAGATACATTAGAATATGCACTACCATTAATAAAAAGACCGGTTCCGTATTGATCAACAGTAATTGGCTCTGGCGTAGGTTCTCTAGTCCCATTGGGACTAACTGATGCATATCCTCCTTTGCCTATAGATACTGTTGTATTAGAAGATATGTCGAATTCTGTAAAGGAAATATTTGCAGTTTTATATCCACCACCTCCACCGCCACCTCCAGCAGAACCATTATAACCAAAATGGTTGACTGGTGGGTTGTTAACATATGCCGCGGCACCTAAGCCACCACCACCACCAGGCCCTACTATGAGTGCCTCTAATTCAGTATTATCAGGGTCTGCGTTTAAATTGCTAACCGTTAAATTAGCATTAGATCGGACAAATTCTTGAACTCCAACCCATCCTTGCTCTACACTTGTTACTGTTCCTGTTCCGCTTGAACATGAAACTGTATCTCCTACACTAAATGCTGTATTACCTATATTACCGCCAGGCCAACTATTAAAACCTGCAGTAACTATTGAAACATTGGGATCTGTGCCGTCATGTGCTACATTATAGACTATTAATGTGTTTCCATTTGAATTTGTAATAGCATCACCAGGACTTATATTACCTCCAGATAAAATGCTATTGGAAATTCTTATACTATTAGTTCTATTAGGAGCAAATGCATTTTCGTTTAAGTTATATTTAATAACTTTATATACAGCACTTAAATTGTCTACGCCACCTGTAAATGTATATGTGTTTGCACTACTTCTAATAACTTGTTCTGTATAATTCATTGGTTCTGCAGGGTCTAGATTTGGCACACCATTAGCCTTATATCCTGATGGATATATATCCCTAGGTGGGTTATTATATCCATCCCTAGCGAAATTATTTTCACCAAATCCATCTGCATAAGCATCGAATGTAACAGGCTGGAATGCTGTTACAACATTACTGTTTGCTAAATTTTTGCCGCCTTGGCTTTGAACATTCATAAAGAAGTTTACATTAGCAGTATTATTTGCATCGTAACCTTCATCGTATGTGAAACTTAAATTTGCATTGCCTTGACTGTCTAATGTTACTGTTCCTGCAACTAAGGCACTTCCAGATACAAAATTACTGTTTGTAACATTACTTAAACTGTAATCCAATACAGTATTTGCTGATATATTAGTCCCATCAATATGAAATACAACTGTAGTATTACTGTTGCTTAAACTAGGAGTTACAATAGCCGTGCCTGCAGGTGCAGGAGTATAAGGAAATTGTTGCCTATAACGTTCTTTAAAGAATCCTAGTCTTTTACTCACAGTTTACTCCGGTTTAGTGGGCCATGTTACATCTTGTTTGCTGGATATACTGCTATGACTGTCAGGAACATCTCGCAATGCTTGTCTGTATGTTTGCCATTCTGTTTTTTTACTGTCACTTAATGGGCTATCTGCACCTACTGTCCAATCACACTCTAATAACATTAAATTACGTCTTTGTCTCATCCAGCCTTGAAAATCATATACTTTAGGCGATTCTACTAAAGTTAAACTGCTTAAATCTACTTTATATTCTTCCGGATTAATGCAATATTCATTTATAAAACTTTGATCTGTGTTTACTAATTGTCTTTGTGCTACTGCATCATCGTTCATTTTACGACATATAACTATTTTGCCTGTTGCTGTTTCATAAAAAGTTCTATACATTATTCTTTCTCACCTTTTGTAACTCTTAAAAATTCATAGTTTAATCCACCAAACTCTCCTGTGCCACCTATATCGCTATATCCCTGCAACACAATATTTGCAGTAGTAGGCAACATATCATTTGATATGCCTGCATAAGAGGTAGGGTCTACACTTACTTTAAATGAAGCATTTAAAGGCGGAGGTGGTGTTGTGGCTGGCATATTATCTATTGTGATGCCTCCTCCTGTTACTGTTTGTGTTGCAGTAGCAGTTGCGTTAGCAAAAGTCATTGTTATACTTTGTCTAAATCCTAAGTCATAAATGCCTGATAATGTTCCTCCTAAATTAGCACTACTGCTGAATTCATAGTCACCTAAGTCTATTCCAGATACATCGTAACTTTCTGGTGTTGTAATATCTCTAAAAGTTGTTGTAGTGTTTGCCAAAATATGACTATTAGGTTGGTCTGTTAACTGCGTTCCTGCACCAAAAGTTTTCATATGTTGATTTACTAAAACATTACCAAATGTTGTAGGATCTAATGTTGTATTGTTATAAGTGCCATTAAAAACACCAGGAATGTATATAGGTCCTATTACTGGTAACGTAGGTATAGTAACATTGGCAAAAGGTGCATCTGTTGTTACTGCAGGTGTTGTATAAACACTATCTGCATACTCTAAACATACTACTTGGCATGTTAAAGTAGTGTCTTCTGCTTCTGCTTCTTTAATTTGCATAACTCTAAATAGTTTATCTGTAAAACCATAAGTTTCGTTAGTGAATTTTATAACATCTCCAACATCTACCTGCAAGAAACTGTGATCCCCAGTAAATGTTACTACTTTATCTAGTCTGGTTTGTTTTAAATCAATATTTGCAAGTATTTCTACTGAAACTTTGTTGTTTACCATTTCTAAACTGTAATTTAGTTTATTATCTGGCTCTCCAGTGTTTCTGTCAGCACTAGGTGTTTCTACTAATACTGAATTACGTTGATCTCTGCGTTCTTTGTCAAAATATTCTACTTCTACTGCATTATACTGCTGATACAAGTCAGTATTTTGTATAGATATTTTACTTACAATATTATCATCATTTGCAACAAAACAACTGCTTTGATTTTGATATATTTGGTTAGGTAAACCTTTGTATTTGCCCTGTTTGCCATCAAACAGTAAAAAACTACCGCAACTGCTCATTAATTTGTCTAAATTTGTTTGCACATCATCTAATGTGCCCAATGTGCCATTAATTTGGAACCTGGGTTGTGTAGCACCTGTGCTAGGAAATTGTGTAAATGATACTGTTTCATTACCATACCCACTTACACTGGAATTACCTGAACCTGTAAAACTATCAAAGTCAATAAGTGTATTTGCAATGCCGGCTCCGTATCTGTTATTTGTCATATAATCTATAACTACATTTCCAGGTGCTGTTAAACTGTTTACCAAGTTAAAAGTCATTGGTTCCATATTAACTAAACCTTCTTCCTGGTCATAATCTATTTCAGTCATAGCAAATACTAAATCTGTTGCTTTGTAATTAGTAGTATTAGTCCAATGTGGCATCATTGTGGTTGCATCTACGGCTGAAGTAAGGCCACCTGGCACTGGAAATATCTGATTACTTGCGGCTGTGCCTCCTGCATACAGTCTGACACGAATTTTGCCTGACCAGTTAGTATTAGATGTTCCATTTTGATCAAAAACACTTTGCACTATGTGAGCACTTGCTCCAGATCCAAATGTAAGTTTTTTATCACCAAATCTTATACCCTGACTACCTATAGTAAATGTGCCTGTATCTGTTTTTTCTGATAAAACAGTAAAATAATGCATCATTTTGTTTTCATTACTGATATTTGCATCACAGATAGGTCCTGATGTTAAAACATCACCATAAACTATTTGTATTTTGTTGCCTGTGTCCGGCGATAATTGTATTCTGGTGCCTGGGTTTGGTCCTATACCAGGAATATCTGGCATCATCATGGCACCAAATGCTCTGGCAGTTGCCACAGCCAGTCCTGCTACAATAACACCACCAATTATGTGTGCCGCAATAGCATTGTGGATTAAATTAGCACCAATATAACTAACTATTTTTTTAAAAATAAAAGGAACTACCTGTGCCATTATTTACTCCAACTGTAATTTGTTTCTAATTTTTGATATCCAAACTTTGTATAATCTACTGGTAGTTTTTCCATACTAGTAATTACAAAGTTGTCTATATGTTTCTTTTCTATGAGATCTTCGCCTCTTTTGTTAAACTCTAATATTAAGTTTACGCCTAATTCACTGTGTCTGGCGCTCTCTGACACCCAGAACGCTATTTCTCTTAACCATTTAACATCATGCATCCAGATGTTAGGAAATACTGCTCCTATAATAACGCCTTCTATCTTATCTTTATGTTCGCCTACTAATACTACACCTGTTTGCAAACAATCAGTAATTAAGTTTCTGATATACCTGTCATTGTATTTGGGATTTTGTAATTCTGACAGCTCATTGTAATTTGCCATTTCTATAAGCAACTCCATTACTCTGTCGTAATCTGCAAATACTGGTGTTCTGATATTCATTATCTTTCTATTGTAGCAGATCTACGTCCACGTCGGCCGCCACCGCCACCGCCGCCTCCGCCTCCGCCACCACCATAGCCACCTCCGGCTACATAGTCTTTACCAAAGTCAAAGGCTGTGTTAAATAAATTAGGTATTTCATCAAATACTTTATCGCCAGGAAATAACCGCTTACGCTCTTCTGGGTTTGTTCGTTGTCCTGAAATTTGTTCTTTTAAAACACTATTGATACTGCTGGTCATAACCGTAACAGTCATTGTTTCTTGATTATCTATTCTGCTGGCATCGTCCTGCACACTAAAGTTTGTTATTACACCTTTGTATCTGGTAAATACTTGCCCTGGTATAATTTCGTTAGTAGTTAAATCGAAAAATCCTCTCTGTATAGTAACATTACCACCTTTTATAGGCTCTGCTAATATCTGTGCCATATAGTCTGCTTCAGAAGGTATACCTGATAAACTTAGTGCAATGTCTCCCTGAGTTTGACGTATGTTATCTGAAAAATCATCTATAGTTAAGAATGTTCCTAACTCATTGTATGTGTTACTGCCAATAGTTATAGGTTTATATGCACTACTCATGTAATACACATTGCCGCCTATTTGCACATCTAAAAACAATGCATGACTTATGTTGTTTTCCTGAACACTTGTTATTGTTGTAGCCATTATATAATTGTTTCCATTAATTCAAAGTCACCTGTAAATTCTATAAGGTCATAAGGCACTACACTATATGTAGGGTTTTGTAAGCAAGTTAAATTAAAATAAACTTCTCTGCCAAGTCTAAGACCACCACTAGTTAATGACACACCAGGCTGATCTATAATTGGTCTGTTTACCTGAACATGAACATTTGAACTTGTGCTGTATGCAACTTCTGTAGTAACCTGATAAGGGTATTTGTATGTTTGTGTATTGCCATGTGGTTGTAAAAAATCACCAACTTTAAACATAGTTCCTGAACCTGCACTAATATTTGTAGCATCTATATATAATGTTGAACCTGAAAATCCATTAAGTGTAAGTCCATTTATACCATATGATGAATTTGTTATACCGCCCTGATATTTTGTAATATAATCTAATTTTTGTGTGCCATCATTACCTATAGATACATTACTACTTACAGTAACATCTAAAACATCTAATCCAGTAAGCAACTCTCTGTTTGTAGAGTATGTTAGTCCTTGTGGTGCACCCACAGTAAATCTGTATAAACCTCCCTGTTGCACACTTGTCTTCAAATGGCCACTTCTGGATATTGTGCTACCTGCACTTTTTCTCTGGTTTATTGTTATAAAACCTGTTTTGTCTATAACTTCTTGTAATGCATCCATTATCTTGCTCCTGGTATTCTTCTGGCACCTGCTCTGGTGACACTATATATAAATTCTGGATCTGATGCCACTAATGCTTGGAAACTGGGTGCATCCACGGCATTTATATTGTATATAACATTAGTTGACATACCATTTGCTTGTAAACTACCTGAGCTAGAAGGTCTAAATATTTCTGGTCCATTTTCGCCAACTAGCACTGGTCTGTTAGGCATTAAGTTACCACCTCCAGCACCTGTTTGTTTAAATCTGCCTAAGAAACCAGATCCACTTAAACCTGCAATAGATCCTGTTGGTCCTACTGAAAAACCAATTGCTTGTAATATTGGTATAATGAATAACATTTTTATTGCATCTGCTATAAGTTGTTTTACTAGTGTGCTAAAAAAGTTTTTAAAACTATCCAGGGCACTTTTACCTTCCATTAGTGAGGTTGCTAAATCATCTGCTAGGGTATCTGTTGCTCTATTTAAAACTGATATAAAATCTACTAGAGATTCATTATCTCCCAGTTTTTCATCTAATTGTTCTTTAGCGTCTGCAAATTCATCTGCAGAAATTTTACCTGCATTCAATAGTCCTGTTAATGCTGTTAGTTTATCATTATATTCTGAAATACTGTCAACATCGTCGAAACTTTCTAAAAACTTATCAAACTCTTCATTTATATTAAATGCATCTTTTAAGGCATCTAAGGCACTTTCATAATCTTTTATTTCTTTTACTGTTTTAGGATCACCTAATGCTTCATTTAATTTTAATAATTCTGCTTCAAAAGTAGATGCAGAAGGCACAACATCATCTAACATTTCCATATATTTTTGTAATGCAGTCAATGTTTTTGCAATAGGTGTTTCTGCCTCAGGTTCCATATCAAACAATGTGCCATTGTCAGTTAATTCGTTAAATTCGTCTGTTGCTTTTTTTAATTCACTTGCATCAAATAACTCTCTGGGTGGACCCATTTTTTCTGCAAAGTCTTCTGCAACCTCTGAAGCACCTTCCATGGCATTTTTTAAACCGTTTATACCTAATACTGTTCCACCAATCCACAATAAACCTTCACCCACTTTTTGCGCGGCTAATTTTAATCTACCTAAGCCTGATAGTATATCGTTAGGTCCTTCTTTTCTAAATAGTCTACCTATTGCTTTACCTGCCGCAGTAAAAGGTGCTATAAAGAATTTTTTAACACTATCTTTAATTTTTACTAAAAGTGCCAGTAGTCCTGCCCCACCGGCGGCAAATATACTTGTTCCTTTTTGTAAACTAAACATAGCCTTTGATGCGGCTCCGAGTGCTCTTGCAAATGGGAATATAATTGTTGCCACAGCAAATATCTGTGCTAAACCTTTTCCTATTTGCAATAGGCCATCCATGTTTTCTGCTAATTTGTTTATGGCAGATGTTAGGCCTTGTATGCTTGTTGCGGCGTCTTCACTAAATGTGTCAAATAATGCCTTTTGAAATTTATCTGTGGCATCGCCTAACTGGTTAAGTTCAAAGTTTATTAAGCCTACCTGAGTTGCTAATGCTCCACCAAATCTTTGATTTAATCCTGCAATTAAGCCGTCTGTAATTATTTTAGCACCAGCGGCTGTTTTACCAAATTCTGATAATTCATTTCTGGATTTACCAATCTGTTCTTTTAATATTGCAAATACAGGAACACCTCTGTCCTGTAATCTTTGCAAGTCAACTAAACCTAAACCACCATCAGTTGTTCTGGTTAATAGATCTAATGCGGCTGTTAATGTGCCTGCTTGGTCTGTTGATACAGAAGCCGTGTCGGCAAATGTTTGTAGTAACTGGTCAGTAGGTTCAATACCAGCACCTTTTAATTGTATAAATGCACCAGTTAAAGTTTGAACTGAAAACTGTGTTGAAGCGGCAAACTGGTTTACCCTATCAAATGCGGCCGCGCCTTGATCTACACCACCAAATACAACATTTAAACTGTTTTGTAAGTCCTGGAATGCGGCACCTGTTGCCACAATTCCTCTTAATGCCTCAGCACCACCCAGTGCCGCAAGAGCGGCTCCTACTTTACCTATACCTATACTACTGTTTTTACTAAACTTATCGACTTTTGCTTCACTTTGAGTGATATTTCTGTCAAATTGTTTATTGTCTAGTGTTAATGCTACTTCTATTTTTTTAGCCATTATGATACTCGCTTGATGTAATTTTTAATTAGTTGATCTAATTGTTTAATGCTGGGCTCTGTGAATCCATTTGGTGCTTGTTTGCTCCAACCTGTATCTAACCGCTCAGCATAAGGATATTTACTGCTAATGGTTGCCCTGTTTAATTTAGTTTTATTACGAGCGTTTCCGGATCGTATAGGTGTTTTATTTACATAATAAGGATATAATGTTTTCATAACAGAAATAGGCATTTCATCTAGATCATTAATTAACCTGTCGAATTGCCTTGTATTAATTGTTAGTTTCATTTCCTCTTACACTTTCCATTGCTTTTATTAAACTTTCTTTGTCATAATCCTGGTGTGCTGTCCCGTTATGTTTATTATTTGCATGTCTTTCATAACTTACTGCTACATCCATAACCATTAAATCAAATGTATCACCATGTTGTATCAAATGACTTGGCAAAACACTATATCGTTTTGCTATTGCATCTAACATCAGTATACTATTGGTATCTGCTGATCCCTCTACTATCTGATGTGTTGTTACTTCCCCAACTCTGATGTTATCAGTGTTACTGCCTCCATAATGACATCTAATGGTAACACATTACCATCTTTAACTACTGCATTGCCATCTTCATCTAATATCATATCCTGTATTAGTTCAGTCACACCTGCAGTATCCTCTTTTGCGTTTGCTAATTTAGTAAACACGTCTAGTGGTTGTCTGTCGTAAATGTGGAATTCTAATTCTTCACCGTATTTTTCTACGATTGTATCCTTATCAATCAGGATTTTAATTAGTTGTGGTTTTTGTGATAGTTCACTTAATTTCATATCTTTCTCCTATAAATCTTTATTTTCGTCTTGCTGACGTTGTTTTAAATTCTGAACAGCACTATTTACAAATGCTATTCTGCTTGATGCTTTATCTACATCTCTATATGCACATTTCATTTCGTTCTGTGCTTTAGCCATCTCGGCTTCAATCGATATCAGTATCTCCGCTATCGTGTGATCGTTCCAAATCTTCATCTTTTTCCTCTATATCTGTATTTATTGTTTCTGCAGTTTTTTGCTCATTTCCACCAAAGTGTAATGCGTTAAATTCTGCCATAGTATATCCTTTGCCTTCCCAAGTAAATTTATCACTTGCTTTTGCATGTTTACACCAATCTTTAAATCTTTCAACTGTTGTTGCTTTTAACATTTTTGTTCCTCATAAAGTCTGAGGGCTAATTAAAGCCCTCATACTATGCTATTTGTTTAGCAGGTTATTATGCCACACTTGCGTTAGCAAAGTCTCCGTCTACCTCAATAGTAACAGGTGTAACCCAAACTGGGCTATCCATGTTTACTGTTGGAGCAAGTCCACTAATAAAACCACTACCAGATAGGTATTTGCTTCCACTGTCAGTTCCTTGGAACCCAGCATTGAAGAATACTCTGGTTTTGTTTTTACTACAACCAAACAATCCTGTTGATACAACTGTATCTACAGCGGCGCCTGTGCCAAAGAAAGCGGCATCATCTACAACAACGTTCAGAGTAATCTGGTTTGTTGCTGGTGTTGTCACTGCACTTTCGGCTGTGTTATCTAGAGTTTTAAATCTAAAAACGCCTGTCGAATTGTTTAAAGTTATGTCTTGCATACGAGGGGTTGTGAGACCACTACTTCCGGCAATGTTGGCATTAGCGGCACTATCCCCTAGGACTAATACTGCTTCTGATCCTGCACTTACATTAATTATCGCCATTGGTTTCTCCTATTATACGGTAATAAAATTAAAATTAAATTCATAAGTTAAAACGTCTGCATCAATACTTGTGGTCATTTCACAATCTCTTGTGATCTGATCAGCAACACTATTTCTACTGTTTATTATTGAAGCGACTACGGTTTCTATATCAGTTAACGGATTTTTAGCATCCACGCTCAAAAATCCTGTAACACTGGTTTCTGTTTGAGAAACATCTGCATCATCAAGTGTAGTTATAAAAACTTCCTTGCTGATTTGGTCTTCGCCCAGGTAAACAAACTTCATATTTTTATTATAAAGCGGTTCTCCTGCACTATCAAAAGGCAACTCGGCACTAATACTTACACTAGTGCCTGTTACTGCTGTTGATATATTTGCGAATAAAGTATCTCTAAAGGCCATTGTTAGCTCACTCTGGTAATTGCTTTACGTCCACGGCTTCTGCGATTTAACTGGAAACTAACCTGTTTCTCGCCATCTTCCACAGTCCCATCTGAGTCTGCGTCGTAGAATGTAAAGTCATTCATTAATTCTTCAAACAAATCATTGAATCTTGTTTCAAAATACTGTATCTTTTGCACTTCGCTAGACTCTGGATTACCAAAGTCTGCTATTTTAGGCAACAAATACATATATAAGGCCCCAAAACTACACATGTCTGTGAAGGATTCTTTGTGAGTTAATATTTTTATTGGATCAAAGTCAGGTAAACTGTTAATACTAGAATAACTGATACCTGCATGATTTATATACTCTCTCCACTGGCTACTCATCTTGATCTTTTGATTAATTCGATTTGTAGTTTTAGTAGTGAGATCCTCAATATAATTATTTAGATTACCAGGCGTGTCAGGAACATTAGTAAAGTCAATCTCATTGGCTTCGAAAAGTCTCTGATCTTTATCCCTTACATCTGTTGCTTCTGCGTATGTTACTACTTTTCCGTCTGCTACTATAAATGCCATATTTTTCTCTTATAAATTATTATCTACTGGGTTAGACTGACGCCAATCCTGTAGGTGTATTATTACTTCTAATGAACGAAATTCCAATTGCTTGAGTAATTAAACCTTGCAATAATGCGTCATTGGCTAAGTCTTGAGCTACTGATCCAATTGAACCTGAGCTAATTCCGCCTACACCGTTAAGTTCTTTAGCAAGTGCTAATTCTTGTCCTGGTGTAATTACGCCTGCATATAGGCCCTGAAAATCAGATGGTGCATTGACATTTCTGAGCTCTGCGACCGACGTAGAAAAGAAGTCGAGTGTCGCCGCATTGGCTTGTCCGATTCCTGCCTTAGTAGCAATAGCTCTAATAAATGTAGGATGAATTTGTTTAAATCCGTTCCTGACCGTGCTGACTAGTTCAATTTGGTCCCTATTTACAGATTCATGCATCTTGACTTCTGGCTCTCTTTTTACCATATAGCCTAAAGCGTGATCCGAAAATACGTATCCCAATTCACATGCGCCTACGTTTGCAGTTGCTGATAAACCGTCCATGCCTACTGTTACGTTTGCAAGGTTAGTCATAGCCGCTTCTAAGTTGTGACCCATTACGTTAAATCCACCCAAATCCGTGGATTGTGCGATCGCACGACTCAGACGAGTTACTACTGCGTTTCTAACTGTGTCATAACCCGCATCTTCCATATCTTCAGTCGTAACTAAAGTTCCGGATCCACGTTTTACTGCTGTTATTTGAACTGATGTTGGTGCAAAGTCGTTAACTGGAGTTGCTTGATCGTTTCCACCAATATCAATAATTTTATTTCCTGGGTTTATTGTTGCCCCAGTTGTCCAAGCGTTTGTTACAGGAACGTTCATTGTGTTACCTGTTCCGCCTGTGATATTATATGCGTTAAGAATAAGTTGCTGATTTGGTAGTAGGACAAAATTGTCAAAATACGGTATTAAATCAGCGACTACGTCTTCATATAAATTTGCAACGTTTGTTGTTGTCGCCATGATATATCTCCTTTGATATAGTTAATTTATATAAGTTTAAAATTCTTTAAACTGTAGTTATTTTCTAATCATTGCCTTTACTTGTGCATCGGTAATACTACCTCTGCTACCAGTAGGGCTCTGAGTTCGCAAACGAACATAAGCGGCTCTGTAAGCAGGATCTGACTTCAGTTTACCTGCATCAACTTCCTTGGTGCCTACAACTCCATTTGGTTGCTTGTCTGCGTCAAATGTTGCAACGCCTTTTTTAGCAAAAGGTAAGCCTAATGTTTTTCCAACTACTTCAACAGCCGATTTGTAGTCTGGTGTTTCACCATCTACAGTTAGGTAATCTTCACCATTTTTAATAGCAAATGTATCACCTTCTAAAAGTAGCATATTTCTGGCCGACATTAAATCAATAACAGCATCCTTCTGGTTGGTATCCCAACTGTTAGGCATGTTATCTTTAAGAGTGCCTACATGTTGTTTCAATGCAAAATCCGTCTTAACTTTACTTAATTCGGCTTGCAGTTCTGCAACTGTCTGCTCCTTCTTTTTAACACTATCCTTTAATTGACTTATGTTAAGAGTATCACCTTGTTCAGTGTCTGTATTCCTTAATTGGTTTACTACACTTCTTACTTGGTCAAAACTATCTAACTGTAAATCGCTTAAAAGTTTAGCCTCTGCTTCTTTCTTGGCTGATGCGGCAATTCTGTTAACATCGTCGCGTTGATAAACACGGCTTCCGTCAACCATCATCTTGTCGCCCACAATTTCCACTTTATTAGATTTCTTGTGTGCTGACTCTATTACAACATCATCAGATTTTGCTAATACTTCCGTATCTATGCCAGTATCTGTTGTTACTGGTTGCACATTTTCACCTGCAACTGGTGTATCATTTGTGATTGTCTCACTCATCATTTTCTCCTTTATTACTCCCTAGAAGTTACGGGTAATCAAGATAATTAGACGCCATTATCAGTTGTGGTTGCATCCAACAACTGTCGTAGCCTCTTGCGTATCTTGTCACGCATTTCGTCTTTGAATTCTGTATCTTCTTCTGTGTCCTGGCTGTCTCTAATAGCCTGAACTGCCGCATCATACTCATCATGAGTCATAAACGGCATATATGTTATGTTACCAGCGTCATCTGAATGACTATGACTGCCTGATCCACCAAGTCTACGGGCTTCTGCTAATGCTTCTGCCTCTGTATCAAAACTTTGTATCTCATCTGGTATGTTTACGCCAAACATACTGTCATATTGTTTTAAAATGTCCATTCCTAAACGGATTTCTGCCATTTCGCTTTCAATTGCTCTTTTATTGTATTGTCTGTTGTAACTTATGCTAAAATCGTCTGGTTTTTGTTGGTTTGTCCAATCAAACCAGGTATCCCATAAATTACTTTCTGCATTCTCTAAATTGGTTGCTTTTTTTCTAATTAAAGCGGCTAATTTATCGTCATATACTTCTATATGTTGCCCACTGTTACTGGATTTTATTAAATCCTCACTACGCAACATTGCAATTTGGCTTAATTTGTCTATTTTACTGTCTATGCCTATTCTGATCTCAGCCATATTTGCTAGATCTGGACTGACATATTCAAAAACATAACTGCTTTCTCCTGTAAGTCCTGCCTGCACCTGGATTGTTGCTCCAGGTTCTGCCCCTACCTGTCCGTCGTTCATTTGTGCTGTGGTCTCGTCCAAAACTAATGAAGGATGAGCTCCATAAGTTAAAATTGCATAAGCCTCTGCACTATCGCCAAAAATACTTCTCTGTATTCCAGCAACATCCTGAACTACGGTGGTTCCTACACCATTGTATACTTTTTGTGATTGGTATATTGTGGTTACTGGTATGTAACCTAATTCGTTTTCTTGCACTATTCTGTAACTAAAGTCATCAAACATTTCTAATTCGTCTGAATTAACAGGAGGCATATAATCCTCGTCCTGTCCTACCCATATAGTTTCTATAGTGCTCGGTGTATAATATCTGTATACACTATGATAGTCATTGTTTTCTAATTGAATAACCATTTTATCCAGTAATAAATTACCATTTAAGTCGTATCTGTAATCCCAGTTAGTTACATCTGTAGGAGAATGTAACTTCCATTTAGGAATATCTGAGCCTACTGGTTTGTAACACTCTACATGGCAAACACCATATATAGTAGTCATTACGTCTACCTGGCTCATAAACTCTGTTAAATTATCCCCTTCTCCATTTACATCTAAAGTAAAATCGTCTATCTCAGATGTTTCAGGTAGCATCCTTTGTGGTGCTGTTCTAAATAACATACTGTTGTATTCTGCAACAATTAATTTAACATAATTGTATACTGGCGTATTTTCCAATTTCTCATTGTAAAAACTGCCTCTGCTTACGTCTACATCTCCTCTTACTACAGCATTCTGATCATAACCATATGATACACGAGCCCTGCTTTTGCCATCTACAACACCGTCATCATTTAATGAGTATGTGCTGATAGTTTCGCTGGATGTGTTTAAGTCTGATTGATATGCTCTAAGATATTGACCGTCCTTATATTCTACTCCGCCATAATATGAATTAATGCAAAGTCTCCACTCATTATAGTATCTGGAATATAGGGAATGTGCTGACGTGATAAAGTCTAAGTAGTCGCTCAAAAGTTGCTCCTATAGGGGTATTTGTTCTTATGTAATATTACCAGACTATTTATCCGATTTATAATATTTGTTACCTAAAAACTTAACTAAAATGTTTAACTTAGATAAATAATAATGTATAATAAATATATTAAAACTATTATAGGAGCAACTTATGACAAAATATACAGAGTATAGACATCGTAAATCTAGCGACAGAGTGTATGTTGAATCTCAACATTCATATACTGGATTTAAAGACAAGTGGGGTATACATGCCACTGACTTAGCAAAACAAGAAGGTGTTAGCACCGAGGCAATACATCAAAGGGTATATCTCTATAAAAATCCTTATCAGCGACGCAAAAACCCTACATTATGCGAAAAAATACATCATAAAACAGATGTAGAATTAGCATTTGAATTAAACATACATCCGCAAAGTGTTAGAGTAAAGGTTAAAAAATATGGCGATGCTTACCATCCTGGAGAAAAAGAAGGACCTAATAAAGGCGTTATATTTGGTAAAAATGACTGGAGAGAAAGCAGAAATGTAAAAAGCAGTAGGTTTTGGCTTATGCCACAACATGAAAATTATCCACATGAAGCCAGGAAAGGATTATGATTAAGTCTACAGATACATTAATACCCATAGAGGTTACTGATACCAGAAGTAGCCGTAATGAGCAAACAAAATATAGAACTATAAGTTTTTGGGATCCAAAGAACCGTGAAGAAGTTAAAACTCATGTAGTTAGTAATTTTGGTAATTACACCAGATGGAAAAAAGTTATTAATTACGATTTAAAATCTGACACAGCAATCCTTAAAGGCGCCTTTAAATATAAAGATATAGATGTAATAGATGCTGACAGCACATTTAGTATGCACCCTGGTGTAAGTTGGAATGATGTTGCAGACATAATAGGAGAATAATATGAGAGAATATAATAATTTAAGAGAAGGCACAATTCGAACTCGAATCCATAAAAGCAGAGCAGAACACAAATACAATAAAAACACTCGTGAAGGTGCCAGACGCATTGCACAAAGCCAGGGCTACCGTTATTCACTATTAGATAGTCCGCAAATGATTGCGTTGCTAAACAGAGCAGGTATTGAATTGTTTAATGAATTACCAGAAGGGTTTTCAGAAGGCGATACAATTAAGTTTACATAATGTATAAAAGAACTATTAACATAACATGTGATTGGGCTAACGATTGCGTAACTATTGGAACTGAATCTTTTACATTAGAACAATTAAAATTTGAAGATGCACCATTAAGGCAATTAGTTAAAGACTGTTTAGATGATACAGAAAAGGCACAACTCAGATTGGCTTATCCTGAATGGTATAATGAACTGTTTGAATTGCAACATATTACTACAGAAGATTTAGTAAATCAATTAAGACAAAGCAATACACCACATACAAATAAAGCAAGGCCTAGCAGTAATGATATGAGAAACTTCTTTAATAAGGATTATAAAAGGAATTTGTGGGATCGCAAAAATACCATTACGCCAGTAAGTTATAAACCTACTAAACCTTAGGGTCTCTGCTGTTTATATTAACTCGTTCTGGAAATTCTATATCTGAACCGTCTTTATTAGTTTTACGTTTGCCGTTAAACTCTTTAAAGACTTCTTTCTCTTTTTTAAATATCTTATCCCAATTATCAGCATAAGCCTTGTCATTGGCATTGCGCCTCTGACTTCCCTTACCGCCGTGCCACTGTTTACTCATCGTCTTCCGGGTATTGTAAAACACCATTAATGCGAACTTTAAACTTAGGCTTGGGTTTATCCTTTTTCCAAACTATTTTGTCATAACCATCTTTGTATTGCTCATCATTAACACCAGTGCTTATGCCTGATCCTGGCTTAAAGCCTTCTCCAATATCTCGCATCCTGCGTAACTTACTGTTACTGTTAATGAGCTTTTCGTTCTTTACCCACTGGCTACTGTTCTTTTTGGGTGCCTTACTGCCTTTGCCACCATGTGAACTATTATCAGCCATCTAATTTCTCCTTGTGTAATAATTTTACAGTATCCTCTGTAATCATTAGCATCACAGTATCGCCTTCTTCTTTGGCTACTTCTGCCTGCAATATACAACTACCACGGTCCATGCCTATAAACTCTAATGTCCTGTGTGTTTTAGGGTAATTGACTGTAATTTTATATACTTCTTCTGTGGTATATCTGGTCATATATTTACCTTGTTCGTTCCAAACTTTAAATGAATGTTTACTTTGCATCACACAACCTGCTAGTTATATAAATGTATTTGGTGCCTTCTGGACACCCCCACAAATACTCTTGTGCCTTTTGTCTACAATTATCTAAATTACTATTTCTGAAATACTTTAGGTATTCCTGTTCTGGTTCTATAACACTAATAACATATTCTACTTGCTTATCCATTATAACATCCTTCCTACGCTTCTGGTTACTGGTGCACCACGACTTACATTCTGTTTTATTGGGAATGTTTTAAAAACCAAATATCTCAAACTATCAGTTAGATGGTCAAAGCCTGAATTCTTGTCAGGCTGTCTGGTGTTTTCTTTGTATGTGTGTTTAATTAAACACTCTCTGAGTCTAACACATTGTGGGTCTATTGTCAATCTAATTTCGCCGCTACTGTTACGCAATAATGCATTCACGGCATTTATGCTGTCTGCTACACTAGGATTAGTTAAATCTGTAAATAATTTGAAGCCATTATTTTTAAGTATAACATGATTACTTATAACACTATTGGTAGACCCTGCTCTGCCTGTGGCATCTGGCATAACATTATAAACACGGTCAGGATATCTGTGTTTAATTTCCTTGACCATTTCAAATGTATCTGAGCCATATATTTCTATCTCATCTATAATATGCAAGGCATCATTACTTTTAATTCCTATAACAGCACTCATTGGCGAGATATTAAAATCCATTCCTATATATAATGGCATGTTGTTTATGCCAGGAATATCTTTTTTAATTACATTGTGTTCAGTAAAGCCATAAAAGATAACAGATTCGTAGGTGATAAACTGTGCCTCATACTCCTGCTGAAAGCGGCGTTCATCTAGATCTCGGCGAGCATCCTCTATCTCTTTGGGAGCCACCTGTCCGCCCTGTATAGTAGTAAACTGATAACTACTCCAATCCTCTGTGGCACCAGCCTGTGCCCATAAGTCCCAGAAATGGTTACGACCTTTAGGAGATCCTATAAACATAGCATGTCCTAATGTATCTGATAATGTGGGTCTCAACACACTAAACCAGGTATCAGGATCCATGTCTGCAAATTCATCCAGTGCTATAAAATTATATTTACCGCCTCTCAAAGAATCTTTATTTTCTGAACTACGCAGGGTTATAGTGCTACCATTTACTAATGTTACCATTAGTTCTGATTGGTTAATTCGCTTGATCCAGTTCTTGCTGTATAAAGTATCTAATAAATCCTGCCAGATAACTGTTTTGGCTTGCCTATAACTTGTAGCCATATATAAACATTTCTGATTAGGGAACCTGGCAAACTTAGCCAGCTCATTAATGGCTAAAAATGTTTTGCCAAAACGTCTGCCTGCCGCCACAACTCTGAATCTGCTTTTATCGTCAGAAATAGTTTGTTGAGGAGCAGTGAGCTTCATTATAACTCTATTTTGGGACTACTAGTGCTGTGTCTGACTTCTGAACCATAACCTACTGCTATGCTTAAGAATGTAAGTGGTAATAACCATAAACTAATATAATTAAGCATATGACCCCAGGTAAGGCTGATGCCTAATAGTGTAAAGGTATTGATACCTGCTGTGGTAAATTGTTTTTCTGTGGGTAATTTCATAACCGTTGCCTCCTGTATAACTTTATACAGTTATTTATCATATAGCATAGATTCTGAATAAGAATAAGGCTTGACATATCTGATAAATGCGTTATACTAGTGGCATATATTTTAAAAAGGAGTAATATATGACAGACGGTAAAATAAAAGAATATGCTAAAGAAAAAGGTATTTCTAAAGCAGAAGCCAGAGCTCATTTTGTAGAACTTAGTAAAAAG
>Ga0187219_1000210_pt1 | contig 27073 bp, 42 predicted proteins | sample 13SPOviralmetaG_FD_130162 | JGI IMG/M metagenome (GOLD analysis project Ga0187219, IMG submission 130162) | Marine viral communities from the oligotrophic San Pedro Time Series (SPOT) site, San Pedro Channel, CA, USA - 13 SPOT_SRF_2010-07-21... | ecosystem: Environmental > Aquatic > Marine >... | reverse complement strand
TTATCTAAATTTTTTAAGTTGATTATTAAGTTCTTTTTTAATATCTGCCATAATACCTGGAGATCTAAAAGACCCACCAATATCTTTAGCATCTAATTCAGCTGAAGCTAAAAGCTCTTGCATTTGTTCTTTAACTCTTTTTAAAAGCTCTTCTCTTCTCTCATCTTCGTCATCAGAAATAGTACCATCAGCATTAGCTTCAATAACAATCCCATATTCAATATCTAATCCTTGGTATAACTCGTCTCTTTGTTCATAGTCAAATTCTTCCGGAGATATTTTATTCTTTTCTAAATAGTCTTCAATAAACATATCTAAGTCATCATTATCTGATCCTTTTTTTAATTCTTTTCCAGCTGCTTTAATCATTTTATCCATGTTAAGCTTACCTTCATTAATATTAGCTTCATTAAAATGATCTAACTTATTAGCCTCATTTAAGTTCTCTTTAAGTTCGTTATAGAAACCATCATAATCAGCTTCTATATCTTCACCATATACTTCTTGCCAGATTTTAGCAATATCTGACTTGGTAACTTTGTTTTTATATTTACCAGTAACTTCTTGGTAGAATCCTTGATATTCATCTTCCATATCCTCGCCATATACAAATTCCCATGCCTTAGCTATGTCTTTAAATTTGTATTTCTTAGCTTCATTAACTTCTGATTCAAATAATGACTGTAAAAATTCTACTTCATCTTTTGTAAAATATTTACCAATCGTTCTTGCATTATTAATCTTTACTTTAAGATCTCGAACTTCTTTTTTGCTCATTTCTTTAGATTCAGTAGTTAATGACTCATACTTTTCCATGTTAACAAAAACATCATCAATGCTTTTATTACCTATTGTATTATAGACTGCATTTGGATGTAAGTTTCCTATTGCAGCATTAACAACGTCTCCGTTATCTTTTACTACATAACTTCCACCTTCATATTTTTCACCGTCGATTGAGATTTCAAAACCAGCACCACGACCTTTGTCATATTCTAAGTCATGTACTTCTGCTTTGACTTTATCAGCTTGAGAAATTGCAGATGCTATTAGATTAGCAGCAGCTTCAACTTCTTTTTTACTAAAATTAAATCTTTCGTTTACAGATTTACCACAGTTACAATTTCCGCCACATTTACATGAATCTTTTGATTCAAACTGTCCTAATGTTTGTAATTTCATATTAATAAGTTTTGTTTATGATATTATAGTATATATCAGTCTAAAAATAACTCTTTTAGATTCTCCCGCTCAATAATAGCTTCTAGCTTTTTATCATAGTCTTTGGCTTCAGCATAGTTCTTATCTAAATACCTAAGATATTGATTTTCTTTTCTAATTTTGTTAAGATAAGCTGCTTGATAGAGAGCATAATCTGTTACAGATTCTTTCCAATCATCGTAGAATGCATGGCCTAGTTGTGTGCCTTTTGCTGTAGTAGCCCTGGCTCTAGCCTGCTTCATACCAAATAAGTTATTATTCTCTTGATAAATTCTACTTTCCCAATGTCCAGTCTCTAAAATAGATTGTGCTAATACAATATGTGGAAATCTGACGTTTAGTTTTTTTAATTCTTTAACTAAGAGTTCTTGTGTAAATTTGTTAGAATCTTCTTCTAGTATTACAATAGTTGATTCAATAGGTATATTTAATGCTTCTTTAAATCCTTCTTGTTTAGCACCACTAACCATTGCAGTTAATGTTAAATAGCCAACTAAAAATAAAGAACCAATAATTACACCATGTTTTCTTTTAGGAGTTACTTTTTTAAAAGATAAAGTCTCCTTACAATAAGTATAAAACATAATATAGATTATTTAATTACAGTACTAATATACGAAAAATAATTGACATAAAAAAATTCTATGGCAATTATTTTGCATTTATTTTGACCCCCTGTAAAACTACCTAAAATTTATTAGAAAATAAATCTTCTATATCTTCATGGATTTCTTGCGCAGTAACATCTAATTCGAACATAATATTAGCTCGATATGTTAATTCTTTAGTACCGTTACTAAATACTATAACTGTCGGTATAGATCTTATTTTATATTTCTTTTTAAGATCTGGGTATTTTTCAATATCTACCCTATAATATGTTCCATCTTCTATTTCTTTCCATTCTGCAAACGGTTCAGTAAAAGATGCTACAAATTCTACAATAACAATACCTGTATTAATAGCCTTATTAAATGTATCGCTAGTTAAATATTTAGGCTCTAGATCTACCACTGGATATTCTGCCGGTGAATAAGCCATAAGCCCAAAACCTATTAAAAATATACTTATTAATTTTTTCATAATTGTTTATCTAAATTGGAAGTTTAATCCAGCTTTTGCTGAATAAACTTTTCTATCCCAGAACTTCTGGTAATTACTCTCAATATAAACCCCTAAATTCTTGCTAATTTTCCAGCCAGTTACTAAACCAACTTGATAGTCAACCCAACTGTAATCTGGGGTACCATCCCCATACCATAAAGCATATCCAAAATCTTCATCGCCAAATAATTGTTGGTGGTATGGTAATACTGAAGCTGAGAAGTGTAACCAGTTATTCTTTTCATAGTGATAGAAATCTAAACCGATTACCGCTGATAAAGTACCTTGATCTTCAATTAGCGCTAATTGTTCTCTATTGTAAGGGCCTACAACCATTGGACCGTATCTATTAGCCCTAAAGTCTTGGTCAGTATCTGCAATCCTAACACCATTCGGATCTGTCCAATAATAATCAATTAAATCCATGTCTCCATCAAAATCTAGATCAATAGCATATGCATTATCTTGAAAGCCATATTCATATGCTAGCTCCCACCATTGTCTTAGCCTTTCGTTACCATTGTCGTCAATAAATGGAGTCTCTAAGTAATCTCTAATTGGCTCATAGCCATAAGGTCTATGGCTTCTTGCAACAGCACCAATTGAGAAGTTAAATTTCTTTCCAACAGGTAATCTATATCTTAAATCTACTGAGTTATATTCCAGGTCAACAAACCCATCATTCTTAGATTCTACTTTAGCTACAAAGTGGTTACCTAAATATCTTAAATAAAGATCTTGATTTGTAAACTCATTACCGAATTGTCTATTCCATGTATATTCAAATTTATATTCCCATCCGGATACGGCCCCAATAGTTGTATTAAAACTTTGTTGTTGTTCCGTTCCATCATAGAATACGCCTGGTTTTCTCTCGTAATCAAATCTAGCTACCTTTCTAATACCAATACCATATGAGTAATTAGCTTTAGCTTCTGGAGTTACATCTATTACTGCATTATCTCGATCTACAAAATAGTAACGTTCTGATGGTGTAATTGGTTGACTAATTTGACCTACACCATAAAACGTAGAGTATTTAAAGAATTTACTTATATTAATAAGTTTCTTTTTAGGTTGTTCTTGTGCGTCCGCAATACTAAATGATACCAACGCAATAATAAGTAATAAATACTTTTTCATTAATAAAATATTATCTTTTTTCTCGAAGATGTTTCTCAATCTCCTTTAAATCTTTTTTTATCTCACTAACATCTTCTTGTGTATTCAAAATAGTACCGCGTATTAACTCGTCTTTGAGTTCATATTCAGTTCTAGAAATATTAGGAGTTGGTAGTGTTTTAGCTGCCTCAATCTCATCTCTCATATCATCAAGCTGTGCTTGAAATGCAAACCAAAAACTAACTATTGTTGTAATTGCTGCAGCGATTGCAATTAATGTTTTTACACTAACCTTTATACCACTGTCTTCGTTTAATTCTTTTGCCATAGTGACACTTAAATCTATTTTTAAAAGATAAAGTCAAATGTCTGCCTAAGTTCCTTACCCTGTTTACTATCAGGTATTACATCAAATTCTGTATATAAGAGTTGATAAATGGCATCCCACTCATCATCATCGGCTAGACGGTCTAACTCTTTATTGTTTTTCTTTATATATTTTTTAATATCGGATTGAATTCCTTCATTGATATTACAATACTCCTCGAAGAGAAGCATCTTAGTTCTCCTGCTCATTCTACCCTAGTATGTTTTTTACATCTAGTTCTAAATATGCAAGATCTTCAGCTTCATCTAAAGATAATTGTAGATTTCTGTCCTTTCCCGCGACAGCATCATCCAATTCTTTTTCTAGATCTGCTTTTCTTTTATTTAACTCTCTTAATAGTTCTAGTAATTCAGTCTTTCTATCTCCTTCAGCCTCTTTCCACTCTCCTACTGTTTTTGACATATCTAAGACTGTTTGTGCATGGTCTTTTGAAATCTTATTAATAGATCTGCCTTCATTAAGACCTAATGATTCTTTTAGAGAGTCCCATGATAGAGATTCAAAATTCTTTTTAATATACTTCATAATTGCCCTTGCCATCCTAGGATCATCATTATCCTCTGCGAAATCAAGCATTTTATAGGCATAATCTTTGTCTTTTCCATCTAAGAAATCTCCTACAATTTTATCATTGTATTCATTAACTTCAGAATTATCTTCGTTTTTTGACTCATAGTATTCATCTTCATAATCGTCATACTCAGGTTCTTGATACCATGATTGGTTTGGATCTGACTCTGCTTCTTGAGTGAAATCATGCCTCTTCCAATTATATCTACCATCAGAAACTAAAGCAGGGAAAAGGACTTTCTTCCCTTTATCTTTAGTTGGTAGTTTCTCGAAAGCTAGGTCAATACCTATATCTCTCATTTCCTGACCTTTTTTTAGGTCTTCTTCTGAATACCCATTCATTTTGGCTAATAACTCATAGTAATCCATGCCACCGAATTCACCGTAGCCTTCATATCTTTTCTCATACCAAGAGTTGCCTTCGTTATCATACATCCAGACTTCAATCGTGTTTTCTCTTTCAGAACCAATTTGTTCATCAGTATCTTGAGTCATCCACGAAAACTGTCCTTCGTTTAATACTTTTGGATTATATGGATTAAATACTGCTTTTGTAAAGTTTAGATAATTAGCCATAATTGAATTTATTTATTTGATTTCTTTTTAGCTGGAGCTTTCTTTTTAGCTGGAGCTTTCTTTTTAGCTGGAGCTTTTTTCGCAGCAGGTTTTCTACCCTTTCTTGTTTTACCCTTTGCAGCTTCTACTACATCTTCAGCTTGATCTACTAATTCTTTAGCAGCTTTCTTAACGTCACCTAATTCCGCTTTTACGTTTTTAGCTCTACGCTTTACTTCTTTGGCTACTTCTTTTACGTCATCAATTGCATCTTCAATATCATCAGCTACTAAATCGCCATCCGCGTCCTCGATTTTGCCAGTCTTAATGGCATAGAAATATACACCTGCGCCCAGTGCTAATACTCCTAGAATAATTAAAAATGTTGTCATAATATTTAAATTTAAGTTATGTTATACAGTTATATTTATCTCTTTAATTTTGTTTAAAAGAAAAGAGCACGAAATATTGCTATTAAGTGCTCTTTTACATGCGTTTAAGCTGGACCTCCGACTCCGAAATAAACCCAATTTGCGTGTTCGTCTGCTGCGTCTCCTAAGCGATCTAGATGTAATCCATCATTGAAGTACTCATTTAGAGTATTTGCTACCGCTTCTTTTGTTTCTTTTAAGTGAACTCCATTAATAAATTCACTAGGTGCATTCGCTTTCGCTCCTGACTCAATCTCGGCCGGTGTGTCTGCCTTTCGATTGAGTTTTTCAGCCATGATCTTAAAGATATGTTTTGGTTACAGTAATATTGTTTAATACCACTATATTATATATCAAGCAATCTTAAAAAGTTTTCTAAAAAAATGGTTTTTTTAAAAATTTAATTTTCTGATAATATTGACTCACAAAAAAAGCTGCTCAGAGGCAGCCTTTAATTTGTTATAGTTAGTTAGAGTTATTTAGTCAGGATCCAGCCAATAGCCACATCACCAATAGTTTCTTCAATGTCTGCACTATTTTCCCAGAATTTTGGATCTGCTATACCATGGCGAGTACCTGATAAATACGTAATCACATATACTGGATATGAGCCGTCTTTAACTAATTCCCATCGATATTCTTTTTTATAGTCAAGATCTTCTAGTTCTTCACCAATTTCTTCAAAAGAATCTGCTTTCTTTACTGCCTTCTTTAAGGCTTTGAGCATTTTCGTAGTCTCTACGATTGTAGAATACTCATTTACAAATGATTCGAATGTTGGTATGTGTCTCATAGTTATTAAAGAGTCTTTCTAAATGACTCAAATGTTGGCACATATTTGAAACTGGTCTTTTCATCCAACTCTCCTGTGTGATACATACCTTCTTGTGCGTCAATTTTAGGTTGTGTCATATCTCTAGAAAAGTGCATACCTGATCTACCAGATTCATAGTAAGATCCTTTAATAGCTTGTTTCCCCCACCAGCATAAACCACCTGCACCCTGTTCCTTACCAGCATCGAATACTTCAATATGCTTTTCTACTTGTGCGCGGAATTCCTCTTCTGTCATATCTCTAAACACTGGGCCATCAAAGCTAGTATAGTAATTACCATCACCGACGTCACCTGAAAAATAAGCGAGTCCTTTACTGTATGAGAACGTACCTTCATTAAGCGCCTCGACACCGTCTTCAATACCTTCTACATAGTCCTCCTCTTGTAATAATTCATTTTTTTTAACCTCTAGTGCTTTTTGATTTTTGAAGAAATGTATATACATATAGTCTTCTCTATATTCTTGTAAGTAAATTACCTTTGCCATAATTTGTTTTTATTTGTTTTTATTTATTTTTGTAATATTAGATTATATATCTTAGACCCTTTTAGGTTTTATTTTATATTTAAACTTACCTTGTGTAACAGAATAGATTTGTAATTCGCTAGTTTTTCCAGGTAATTTCTTGTAATAGTGAAAAGCTACTATAGCATGATTTTTAGATTCTATAAAAAGGAATGGGGTATCGATATTTCCTACTGCTGAAACTACATCATTTTGTATTTCAGCAAATGTTCTAACAGAAGCCTCAGTCTCTATTATACTTTTAATCTTTTTTGCAGTTTTAGGATCATCTAACCTTCCTAACTCTACGTCATTGAATTTAATTACTAATGCACCTTTGTCTGTATCTCCAGGGCCTATTTTAAAATCTCTTTCTTTAGAAGAAAGGGCCTGAATATCTGCCTTAGTTAAATTTTGAATATGCTTAAATCTTTTTCCACCTACAGTTCCCCATTCATTTATCCAACCTCCACCTGCGGCTAAATCTTTACCAGCTCCATCCGGGTTGATTTCTTGAATCTTAGATTTTACTGCGTCATATAGTGCCGTTAACTGAGGTACATAAGTACTATTAATTCCTTGGTGCTTTGCGCCTGTTCTCCAATTTTGTAGCATACCCTTTGCTATTTGAGCTTCTTTTAACTCACATTTACCATCTGGTTTCCTGATTGGTTTTGACCACTTTTCATCAAATAATTCTAAGTCAGTATCGGCAGAACCTCCACCTATTTTTATATTTTCTACAATATATGCTAACATTATTTCTCCAGCACCAATCGCATTATCTTCTCTTCCAAGGTTGAATAACACATTTGCTTCGGCGCTTTTTAACATTAAATATTGAAAAACCACTCCGAACGTAGTGGCATCCATTTTAGAAAGCCATAACCTACCATCGGGCTGTTGTTTAACATCATTGGTTGAAGTAAACTCAACGCCTTGCCATGGACACTTATTCTTTGTAAATTTTCTATTAACCGAATTAAATAAATTCTGTTGGGCAGATTTACTCCCTGTTGATGCAACTGCAGTATAGGATTCTATAATAAGTTCTTCTAATTCTACTGCTTCTACTGCTCTTTTTTCAGTAATTTTATCGTGAGCAGCTGCAAATCTTGCTCTGAAATCTCCTTGTGTTGCCATGTTTAATATTTAGGTTTTTTTGCCTTCTTAGTATATATCTGTATATGTAAGTGTTCTTTCTCTAGTGATTTAACCAGTTTTAGATTGGCTGCATCATCATCGTAGAACTTAAAGTTGTTATACCCCATTTTGATATATGTTTCAAAGGCCTGTTTCTTTCTATCTGCAATTGAACCTTTAAATTTATGAACTGGATCTGAAATAGCAAAGATTAGATCTTTGTCAATTCTAAACCCTACATGCTCTCTCAGCCATGTGTAGATCATCTCTCTATCATCCCTTGCAGTTACAATACCTACAGCAATGCCTCGCTTATAGTTTGACTTAAAGATCTTAAAGTAGTGCTCGATTAGTTTACCAGCCTTCATAATTTCTAATGATTTAAAATCATCAAAATCTATATCATGATTAGGATTAGATTCATACTCGTTAAATTCTTCTGGAGTTAGGCTAAAGCATTCACCATTAGTATTGTCACATACTTTGATTTTAGCATCTGTAATAACTAGAGTATCATCTAGGTCAAATACTACAATTTCATCTTTAGAATAAGGCTTAGCCTCATTGATGAATGATTTAAATGTTTTAAAATGTTTCATTTGGTATAACTACTCCTCTTTTCGATACTACATACGCAGATATAGTATTTGCGTATTCGATAGCAATTTTAATATTTTTTGTTTCCATATACTTTAAACTAAATGCAGCAGTAAACGTATCCCCAGCTCCACTAACATCAATAGTCTCTTGTGGATCCGGACTTGGATATACTACATTTTTATATTCTGCACCTTTAGATCCTAGTGTTGTAATAATACCGGAATGTTGTAGGTTTTTATTATTTATCTTTTCAAATTCGTTTAATTTAATAAATGTATAACCCGATACCATATCTGATGTTAAAATTCTTTTACTATCAATAATACTTACTTTAGCAGCTAATCCAATATTTTTAATATCTTCATCACTTAGAAAACCTTTATTGTAGTCACTTACTATAACTAAATCAAAATATTTAATACTACTTAAATCTTGGTTAAATTTAGATATTGATTCTTCTCCCTCATCAAATCTAATAAACATATGGTTAGATTTCTTTTCTACAAATCTAGTTTTTGTAATTTTTTGTTCTTGTGACCATAAAACTAATTTACAATCTGGGTGTAAAACTTTACAATTTTCTAAAGTATTTGCAGCCATACCAGGATTGCATGTTACCTCTACTGGATTTATTACAGGTACTGGAGCTTCAGGTGATAGTCTATCAATCTTACCGTAAACAAATTTATCAGTACACGATTCTCCAATTATTAATACTTTCATTATCCCTGAGAATTACCTTTTCTAATGCGGTAGCTATCCGGATCAAAATGCTGAGTTGATACTTCAAAAATTTCTGAGCCGTCTTCTAATGCTACTAGCTGATGTGGCTGACCCCTTTCAATAGTTATACAAGTACCCTCATTTATAGTAGTAGAATGTTCTTCTGCTTTTTCAGTATCGATCCAAATATATTCAAATGAACCCTTACCAACATACCAAGACTCCTTCTTAATAATATGGTAATGCATTGAAAATTTATTACCGGCCTTATGAAATCTTAATAATTTTCCACAATACTCTTCATCGTTGTGAATCCAAATCTCTTCACCCCATGCTTTGGGTACTATTTTAGGTTTTACTATCATAATTCTTCTATTCTTTTTGCTTTGTCATCAATAACCAAGTCAAAGCTAGGTTTTGTTTCCAAACTTAACTCAGACCAACCCACCACTAAGTTATTGTACTTACATCCCCATTCGTTGAGTTGCGTCTTTGTTAAATTAGTTAAATCTCTTTTTGAATGACCGCCCCTGGCAGTCCAATATGTAATATGCCAGCCACTATCATATAGTTTATTTATTTTACTTATATTTGTCACATTCGGCTGTGCATTTTGATATACTCTTTTACCCTCATAGAAGCAGATAGTCTCGTCTATATCAACATAAGCTTTCTTTTGATCAGTATTATATAATTTACTTTCTAATACCTCAGTGGTCGAGTAATCACCTATTCTATCAAAGAAAACTACTTCTCCAGCATATTCACTACCTACTACTTCTTTACCTTTCCAATCTGAACCAACTACCATTACATCTGGCTTAAATTTAGCCACTAGATCGATTAAGCCTTGTTTAGTATCAAAGGTCTCTACTAGATCAATATGTCTAATGGATTCTAATGCGAATTTTCGGTCCTCCAAAGTATTGTGGGGTCTACTTGGTCCCTTTGCCATACGTACTTTCTCATCTGAGTCAATACCTACAATAAGTTTATCACCTAAAGATTTTGCGAATTTAAAGAGCTCAAAATGACCTCTATGTAGAATATCGAAACATCCATTAACCCAAACTCTTTTCATATCTTTTACGTTTATAGAGTTTATATGGCTAAATGTCTAATTGTTTCTACGAATAGTTTTAGTAGTTGTACCGGTAGATCTGCTTGGATTTATTCTTACTGGCCTAGAATTATTAGGATTTGTATTATTATGTCTAATAACTGGTGGTACAGGTTTAACTCTAATTGTCCTTGTATTATTATTTCTAATAATTATATTATTGTTATTCTCAGGTCTAACGTATACCCTAGGCTTAATATTAGTATTAGTTCTAGTATTAACCCTAACCCTTGTATTAACATTAACCCTCCTATTACTAACTATACTATTATTAATTGAACTTCTTCTACTATTAACATAGACTGTATTAGATCTATCTCTTCTATGTTGCCATGCATAATTATTCATTTGCTGTCTCCAGCCCCAAGTATTATCATACCAGCCATTCCAGCCATAATAGTTATTCCAACTCCAGCCATAACCCCAATGTGCATTACCCATCCAGCTATTATATCCCCAGCGATCATATCCAAATGGCGACCATCTATGAGGTGTAAAACCCCATGCCCAATCATTCCACATTTGATTTCTATCCCAGTAGCTGTAGTAGCTATAACCCCAGATATTTCTATTCCATCTATACCCCAACAGTCGATTATTCCAATCAAATGATCTAGGTTGACTTATAGCATATTGTGCAAAATTATATCTAAATTGAAAATCCGTTCTTAGTCTATTTCTAAATTGAAATTCATTTAATGTGTCTACCCTTACACCATCTGCTACTACTAAATAATTTTCATCATCATATATTGGATCATGGCTATATGTTGATATTTGCCAGTTAACACCACATGATGTCATTAACGATGTTAAAAAAATTAAGCTTAAATATACTATTGCAGTTTTAAGAAAGGTTATGTTTGAATTTTTCATATATTAGTCTTTGTTTTGTTTGTACTCTTCGTAAGCTTCACTATTGGGTAGATCTTTTTCAATCTGTAAAGACCAAAGTGAACTATTTGGTACTACGAATTTCCTCCCATGACCATATACATAAAACGTAGTTCTCCAGATACTTTGTCTGACTATTCTAGCCTTCTTAGTACCTTTAATGTAAACAACATCATCAATATCAAAATCAGTTCCCATAAGAAACTGCATACCTCTAAAGAAATTAGTTATTGTATCTTTAAACGCAAATGTAACAAGAGCGACTAGAGTTAACCAGCCCCACTCTCCGATATATTGTGAGATTGCTTCTTCCATATTATTTTTTTAATTGACCACTTAACCATTTACCTAATAACTCTCCATATTTAATATCTGATGGATAGTGGTGACCTCCAACTACTCTAGAAAGTGAAACTTTATCAGCTACTTTCATTAATTCCTCTTTTAACTCTGGGTATTTCTCACCTAGAACACATGCTACTAAAACTGATTGAGTAGTATGTCCAGATGGAAATGCTGGAGTCTTTGCTGTACTAGATTGATATTTAGTAACATCAATACCTAGAACTGGACCTAGTTGAAACGGCCTTGGTCTATTAAATTTATATTTTAGCCTAATCGTAATAGACGCGGCTTCTTTAATTAATCTTTTAAAATAGATTTCGTCATACTCTAAACCGGCATCCTCTACAACTTTCTTAAATGCCCAGTCAAACTCGCCATCGTATTTATGCTCTAGTTTACTAGGATTCTTATGTAGAGCTTCTGCCGCGGCAATAGTCTCTAATTCAGCCATAGTCTCACCTGATGAATTCGCAGGTGGAACCATTACTGGAGCATCAACATAAGAGCAATTTAAAATTTCATAGTCCTCTGCCGAGTCTAGTCTCTTCTGATGCTTAGCTTTTGGTTGTTTAGCATAAACAATTTTATCAATAACGTATTTACTGAATAGTTGCATATATTACATGAAATCATCTTCCTCGATACGTCTAATTTCTTCTTGGAGTTCAAAAATCCTCCATTCAAAATCAAACAACTCTTGTCTACTGATTTTATTATTTTTAAAAGATTTTTGAGCCCTCTTATACTCCTGTGTCAATCTTTTTAATTCCTTTAAAAGATCTGATTTAGCTGCACATGCTGTCGCGGGTGCTACTACAGTTCTTTCTTTCTTTGGACTCTTTCTTACTTTCTCTGAGACTATTAAGTCAAACTCTGAAAATAGATTTAAAAACTTTGCTACATTATTCATATCCTGAGAACTTTATTTAAGTTATTAACCCCTTATTCTATATATCATCATTAGTTGATTTGAAACTCCCAAAAAGATTTACCAGTAGTATCTTCATTTGGAAAATCAAAACTTAGTGTTTTCCACTTACCATCATGTTCTTGATAACTGATAGATTTTACAAAGCTTGAAGGTATCCTCGCTGGATCTGAGTTAGTAGTCCATTTATCTGAAAAGAATATTTCAATATGTACATCAATGTCATCATAAATACCTGCTAAATTTCTTTCAAATCTTTCAAGTGCTGCCCATGTACCTCTATTTAGCCCCTGATGTTGTAATGCACAATTAGCATAACTAAAAGTCTCTCTTAACCATTCTTCTTTACATGCGAATGTATTTGCAGGTGCCATATGCCCCTTATCATATACATTATCCTTATAGTCAGAAGATGATGATGATTTTAAACCTGGAAATGCTTTAAAGGAAATACCATCCCTTTCATAAGTAGGTGAATCTGGTTTACAAAATACAGTATATTCAACCACTAGGGGTTGTTGATATTCAATATTGTAAATTACTTCATAAATATCTGTTCTAATTTCTACAATATTTTTAGATTGAATTAATGTATTAAATTTAGATACTTCATCTTCTAAAGTAGCCATCACATGTGGTTGTGCAGATGAAATAACAGTTAGTAAAAATAAAGCCGTAAGTATATTAGTTAGTTTTTTCATATTATACATATAAGTGTTTTGTTTTCATAATTTCTTTAAATACTAAATCTACAGTTGGATGGCATTTAAACTCAGAATAACCTTCTAGGCATTTACCCAACGGTGGGATTCCATGTATATTACCATGTACTTTCTGGTAATATTTTATATCAGATGCACATTTTTTAGTACAACCTCCTTCAACATATTTATATTTATATAATTGAGTACCCTTTCTAAATGGAGCTCTAAGTTTATGATTAATTGAACTACCTAATTGTATAATATTAGCATCTGTAGTTCCAGCTAAATGTAAAATACCACTATCCATTGTAACTACACATTTAGATCTATTCATTAACCATCTTAAATTAGCTATAGAAGTTCCAGCATCTAATAAATTAAGTCCTAGTTCTATATTAAGATCTATTGTATCTTTATATACTACTTTATTATCTGTAGCTGACCATTCTTTATCTCTTTGTCCTATTGCAATTACTGGAATACCCCTTCCATTTAATTCGTTTATTAAGTCCTGCCAACTATTAGAATCCCAAGTTCTGGAAGGCCAAGTTTTTGTAGGATGTATTACCACATAATTTTGTAAACCCTTAATATCCATTGGAGCTTCTATATATAAATCTATTGACATCTCATCAGGTTCTAATGTTACACCTATAGAAATTGCATGAAATTGTCTAATATCCATAGTACCATGCTTAAATACAAATTTATGGTTACTTTCACCTAAGTCAAAAGTGCGATTTAAATTTAAAAGTGGTTGGAACGTTTCATGTATAGTATAATCACTTTTATCACTATCTAGTGGTAATGCATTTAAAACAGATGGATGTCCTCCAAAAAGATCTGGCTTACTAGTAAATACTGTAATAGGTTGTTCAAAGGATTTACTTAGTTTATTTAAAGTAGGTATAGCTGCAAGAGTATCTCCAAGTGCATGTGTATTAATATAAATAGCTGGATTTTTAATCATTTCTTCTTAGTCTTTCTCTTCTTAGGTGGTACTGGCTCTTTAATAATTTTTACATAAGATTCTGTATCGTTTTTAGTACATTTTTTACAATATAATGTATAGTATGTTACCTTATCAGGCTCTAAATGATAACCAGCTCTACCTACTGTAAACATTTCTTTAGTTGGAAATTCATTTAGACAACTAGAACATAATGTTATACTAACTTGTCTAGGCATTCTTAATCTGTTTAATCCAACCTAAAACGTTAGTAGAAGGTTTCCAATCTATTGTTTTTGTTATTAATGATATATCTGCTACTGACTTTTTAGGTTCTTTTCTTGCATCTATATGCAATATTTCTCCTCCAAAAGATTCTGCAATATCTAATATTTGAGTTTCTTCGGCAGATGCTACATTAAATATTTGCATATTTAAACTTGCTAATCTAGGTTGTACTAATGTTTTAAAACATGCTTCTACAATATCCCCAACATATATAAAATCTCTGGTTTGTAAACCATCCCCAGTGACAGTAATTGGATTATATGATTCAAATTGCTTCTTAAAGATAGGTATTGCACTTACATATCCAACATCGTCCGGTTGTCCTTCTCCAAATACATTAAAGAATCTAAGTGCACTACACTGTGTTTTAGAATTATGATAATCTTCAAGTATTAATTCCATTTCTAATTTATATTCTGCGTATGGTGACATTGGATCGACTGGACTATCTTCAGTAAACGGCACATCTTCACTATCACCGTATACAGCAGCAGTACTTGCTGCCACTATATTCGTACATCCTCTTTCTATAGCCCATGTAAAAATACGTCTAGAAGCTTTTACAATACCATTCCAATATTTTTCTGAATTATTTAAAGATTCTTCTACTGAAACTGGAGCTGCTAGATGTAATAGGTAATCTATATTAGGTATATCTGGTAAATGCCCATCTACAATATCACACTCATAAACAGTTAATCCACCTGGTATATTTCCAGATGGTAATAATAGATTTTCTAGCTTACCTGTAGAAAAATTATCTAATACAGATACTTGCCACCCTCTTTCTAATGCTCGCCATACAGCGTGATGTCCAATAAATCCGGCTCCACCGGTAACTAATATATGCATATTACACTATTTTATATAAGTTATATTCTTTAATTTTAGATAGTTTCATTAATAGTATTAATTACCATATCTACAGTAATTTCTTTACTACATTCATATACACGTTCTGTTCCTTTGTGTGCAGGGCACCAGCCCCAATCACCCTTATCAAATACATCCCATGCCCAACAACTATTACAAACTCGTTTATTTTGTATTGTTGTAATACCTTCTATTTTCTCTACTACTTCTGGTGTAAATCCACTAATAGAAAAAGTAGGAACATTTAAAGCCCATGCAAACCAAGTCAAACCAGAACTAATACCAACAAAGAATTTACTCGCTAACATAAATCCTGCAACTTCTTCTAATGGTTCTGGAGACTTTTCTGTATTTACATCCACATGATTTTCTTTACTACAATGAACCCAATGTAAATCAGGCATAGAGTTTATTAATTCCTGCCAACCACCATCTCTATTCCAATATTTAGCCTGAGCCGTAGATGCAGTAGCAAATGTAGCTATAGCCTTATCTCTTACTGGTTTTTTAGCATTTCTAAAATTAGGATGCATAATAGGTCTGGCATTTATTTCATCTAATGGAATACCTAATCTATCTGATGCTATTTGAGAAAGATGTATTTTTCTCCAGTCGTTTTTATGTTCATCCTTTTTCCATGGATGTTTCATTTCATAATATACTCCTAGTGTTATGGTATATGTCGGTAATTGCGAAAATGTAGACCATGGTAATATAGAAATACCTAACTTATTGTATTCTTCATCATCAAACAACCAGTTTTTATGGGTGAAAACGTAAACCTTATCTAAACCCCAATATTCTTTAAATGATCTAATCTGGCCCATAAACGCAATAGTATCTCCAAGAGAAGAACTATCTAATTTAATACCAATTTCATTACCTTTAGGTTCATAATTCCAATCCCATATTAACTCATTATTTTCATAAACTTCTATCTTCCATGGAATAAACCATTTCTTAGATGGAGAATACCAATGATTATTTTTAATATTTGATTGATATACTATATTTCCATTTTCAATAAACTTAATTACACAATCATCAGATGGAACTAGATCCGCGTGAAATTTAATACTACCATTCCAGGTTACTCTAAATTTAGCATTTCTTTCTGATTCAGGAGCAATATATTTTTTATTATAGTGGTCAACCATTTGGTTTTTAAAGTCCAAACGCCCATCTATTAATTCATTAGGCTTAAAATCATTTAAGTAATTAATAAAAGTATTTACATTAATATCAATATCATCTACTAATATCCCAATATGCTTTTCATACATATCCATATATTGTGGTAGATTTCTAGAAAACGTAGGTAGGCCATGCGATATAGCTTCTTTTAAAGCAAGTGGATTACATTCCCATGTAGAAGTAAATAAAAATACGTCTGATGCTTTTAAAAATACATCTACGTCATTTCTACCACCCCATACATTAACATTTTCTGGTAAATTTTTCATAATAGGTTCCCAGTACTCTCTAAAATTACCAGCTTGATTACCCACAAAATGAAATACAAATTTATTAGGGTGTATTTTATTTAACCTTCTAGCCATTTCAACGGCTTCACCCTGGTTCTTACCTTTAGTCCATAGTCCTACATTCAATACATGTATTTTATTATCTTCAAATCCTAATTCTGACCTTGCATCTAATTTTTCTTGATCAGTAGGAATTAAATTTTCTAATGGATATTGTATAACTGTACCTGCACTTTTAGTATCTTTAAAATTATTTAATGGGTGGTATGGGGTACAATACATATAAGAATTGGGATGCCATATTTTCTTATCATTAGTCATCCATATATTATGGCAAGTTTCTACTATTTGATAAGTTCTATCTTTAGAATATATTTTTTCTATAATAGAAGGCTCTAATTTTCTATCACTAGATTCTGGGCATTCTTCAAAATGTATTACATCTGGTTTAAAATCTTCTATAAGATTTAAAATTCTTTGATTTTTATCAGTACTATCTGCCAAATATAATTTATCACCTAATATGGCCTTAATCTTATTTTTTTGAACAACAAAATCTGGTCCGTAATCAGATAATTCTATTACCCTAACATCAATATCCGTAGACTTTAAAGCCTCTATTCTTTTTAAAATAAATTGTGGCATTCCGCCCGTAGAAAGATGTTGAGCTACATAAAGAAGTTTGAGTTCTGATTTCTTTTTACCTTTTAAAAATTTATTATCATTTTCAAAACCACTATAGTCTACTGTTTTATTTTCAATATCACTATATGATTTTCTTTGTTTTCCTATCCTTCCGGCAACATACCAATTTTCATCATTTTGGAATTTTTTCCATGCTTGGTCAATTGCGTTTATAGGATATGATTCACAATTCATTAGACGAGCTGTAGCCTCTTCTATATGTGGTATCATCTTTTTTAAGAAAGGTACTGAAGCAACATAACATCCGGTTGTCTGAATATTATTACACTTAAATAAAAAATCGTATTTGGTTTCTTTTAAAGGTGTTCTATTATTATATGCAAGGTTACATATAGAAAAATCTACATTTTTTAATTTTTCTAATACCTCACTAATTTCTTTTTCACTTTTAGTTAATTCAAGGTCATCTTCTAAGACAATAATTTTGTCATAACCCTTTTCAATCGCGTCTTTCCAAACCCAAAGGTGTGAAAGAGAACATCCTGCTGCTCTTTGTGAAACATTGCTATAATGCGTATGGTCTGCTGCCGCAACCTGCATTTTTTGCATACCTTCTATATTTATATATGGCAGTACATTTTCTCTAAGATACTCTAATCTATCCGGTCTTTTTTTAAGATTTATATAATATAATTGGTCCATTTACGTTTACTTATACTCTTCGTAAGATTTCTCTTCTACTAATAAGGATCCTGTTAATGTATTAATTGATTTTTTAAGATCTGCTCTTTCGTCATTTGTATAATAAACAGATCTTGCGACTTCTATAAAAGCAGCGTCAAACCTTCCGTCCATTTCATGGACTCTAATAATGTCTTCGATATTCCAAAGAGTTTTATTAACATTTAAAAGGTCTTCGTGTAACTTTTCCATTGTTACTCTGTCGTTTGCCGTTAAAGATTCATAAATTTCATGCACAATTGGAGCTAAAGTGTCGTATTCTGTTTGTACATTTTTGAGTTTATTTTCGTCCTTTATTTCTTCAAGCTTAATAGCTAGAATGGTGAGTTTATCGACGATTTCACCATTTGATACTTCAATTTTCATATTTAATTAATTTAAAGTGTTAATAACATATTTATTAGGTTTTCTTGTGGATGCATATCATCCTTGTCAACCCTTACTTGGCCGTGTGTTAATAGGCCTTGTATTTTACCTTCACAAGCTTTATCAGAAAAATCCCATGCTTTACTAAGATCAACCCTTTTAGGTCTATTAATAGGTGCTATTGATAAATCATATTGTTTCTTTATATTTTTCATCATACCAATTATACCTATTTGTAAATCAATTCCGTGTTTCTCTGATAGTAATATGAGTAAAGCCTTTAAAGATTCAATTTGTTTATCAGAATATTTATGATAATATTCTCTTCCTTTATATGGAGTATTTAAAGTACAAACCTGTGATGGATCTACTTCTGCTTTATACCATGTATAATATTTGTCTCCTACTTTATCTAATCTTCCAGCAGAACATACTTCGATAGAAATACTACCCCTATGCATAGCTGCAGATTTAGTTTTACCTAAATGGTAACCCCAATAGTCATCAGAGAATGCTTGCAAAATTCTACCATCATACTCTAAATCATTCTTTCCAGATGCAGGTTGTCCACCAATTACATAATGAGTTCCAATTCTACCTCTTTGGTCTCTACCCCATTGGTCAATAACTTTATATGGATTATGTCTACCTGCTGTGTGATGGATAAAAATCCATTTTTTTGCAGTTTCTTGTTTTACATATTCACCATCTGGTAAATGATACTGTTCAATCCATGTTGCGCCAGTAGTAAGGTCTGTATCTGCTTCTAATTCATGAGGATTTAGACTTAGTTTTTTCCAAGTCATAGGACCTACAATACCATCACCTTTAAGACCTTTATTAATTTGAAAGTTTTTAACTGCAGCCTCAGTAGCTGGACCAAAAACACCATCAATTCGCAGTCCTAATTTTTCTTGAATAGCTTCAACTAAATCTCCGTTATGTCCTCTTTTTAATACGTATCTACTTTGCATAATTCTTTTGTTTTTTGTTCTAGTTTGTTAATTAAATCCACTACTTCTTTTTTATTAGTAGTCTCATGTTTAAAACTAAAGACATCTTTCATATCACTTTTTCTAGTTATAGTATATCTTATGATAAAAGAATGCCTCCTTTTAACTATATCTTTCATAAAAGTAATAACTTCTGCTTGCCTTTTAGCGTCCCCAGCATATGCATAGTTAGTACTTACTGTTGCAGATATATTATATTTATCATTCTTAGAGATTTCTAGAAAATCTTGCCTCTTCTTTAAGCCGTTAGTTAATAGATAAATTCTATGCACAATACCTGGATTATTAGAAGAAATAATCTGCCCTAAAGAATCACTATCAAGCGCCTTTGTAATATAAGTAGTGTCTAAACTTACTTTAATTTTTTCTATCATTTTTCTTTAAGAATTCTTGTTTATCTTTTTCCGCCTTTTCTCTCATAGCTTTATTAAATAATTCATCTTCATCTATAGGAGCAATTGTTGTAGTATCTGTTTGTAAATGTGGAGTAGGTATTTTTTCAACTATATTATTTACAGTTACTCCGACTGAAGTAGGCTCATTAGGAATTTCTTCATCAGGCTTTACTTCTTGTGGATCTATAACTTCTATATTACCATAAGTATCTTCTACTTCAAATTTAGCATTTGCGATTTCATCAATTTCTTCTTCGGACATATCATCAACCATATCATTAAGTACTTGATCTAATGCATGTTCTTCATCCCATTCTTCTTCAGGTTCATGTCGATCAACTGCTATATCATAAGGATCTTGAATTCCTATATTATCATTCTCATCCATTTTTCTTTGGAATTCCATAAACGAACCATCTTTATCTGCAGTTAATCCACCAACAGTGTAAATTTTATCATCTTCTTCAGACCACGGTCCTTGTTCATCTGCCCTTTCTAAAAAATCTTGAATATCTGGATCGTCTTGCCAATCATCTTCTTCATCTTCTTCATCTTCAGCCAAACCATGTTTAGCTAATTCATCCGCTAGTTGTCCCCATGCTTCTGCATTTTCTTTATCTATACTAACGTCCATTGAATTGATATTGGGATTATCAGGTGTTAATTTACCTTCATCTAATATATCTTCTGCATATCTTTTTGCTGCGCTTCTTAAATTATCATTAGGTTCTGGTAAGTCATCATCATCAAAATCACCTAAATTATCAAATACAGAATCTCTAGGTGTATACTCAGTATCTTCTTCATCTTCTCTTTTAGCCTGATCAAATGCAAAGTTAGCTGCAACAACTAGTGAAATTGCTAATGGATCAAATACAAAAATAATAACCAATAAAAGCCAGTTAATAATCTTATCCATTGGTGTACCTGTTAACCCTGATAAGTATTGTAGTGGTCCTAATTCACCTGCAGTTTCAGAAGTATTTTGTAGATCTAAAATCTGTAATCTAAAAGTCTGTAAACTATCAGCGGCCACCTCTCTTTTTGCTTGAACAGTTTTACGATTTCCCTCTTCTACTTCAATACGCTTTTGTGCCATCCTTAATTCTGTTGTAGAAATAGTTTGCCTAAATCCAGTAGCGGAAGACGTATCTCTTACTTGTATGCCAGATGCTTTTGCATTTGATAAGATATTAATATTATCACTAATTCTAGCCAACTCTGTATCATATCTTTCAAGATCATCTTCATAAAATTGAGCTTTATTCTCAATAAATTCTATTTGATTTTCTTGAACTAGTAATTTTGAGTACGTTTCTTGATAAGCGGCTGATAGGAATCCATAAATACCCATTGAAGTAATAAGTACCAGTATTATCGTGGCAATTGAAAGGTATGCCCTTAAGCCTTTATTAATAGTATCCCAATATTGATAAAGTAAAGATGCTATTACTAGTTTTGCAACCTCTAACGAAGCTGCCATAATAATTACCTCAAATGAAGCACCTGCAAATAGTTTACTTAAACCACTAACTGAATAGAAAGCAGCAGAAGCAGATACAGATAATGCTGAAAATGCTATAATGAATGGAAAGAAATTCCTTTTTAATGTTTTAAACATAATTTTATTTTTTATTTACCATTTACCTAACGGACATTCTGAACCAGGCGATAACGCTTTTGCAGCTAATCTACACCCACACCCGTTCATCATTACTCCAGTTTTTACATGTCTCCCTTGTCTACTAGTACTACATGTACCATTTATTCTCATAGGACAAGAGTTACAAATTTCTAATCTTTTTTGACCCTCTGCTTTTAATTCAGGTTCTAATTCTACAAAATGAGATTTAACTAAATTACCCCAACCTGTTAATATCTGTTCAATCACTGGTGTTTGTTTAGACTTTTTTGAAACACCTTGGATAATACCAAATTTTTTAGCCACATAATTTAATTTATTATTATCTTCAGACATAATTTACTATTTTTATTATATATTATGCTTTTCTAGAAACATCTTTCTACGCTTAATAAACTCCTTTGCATAGAACTCCAGATCGGACTGGGTAAGTGTGAATTTTTGGGGTAAATTATCCACTTCATTAGCTATCCAAATCTCTGCGCCATCGGCTTTCTTACCTGACATATCCCAATATGCTATGAAATATGCTGATGCCTGTAGATAGTAATCTATCACCCATTCTTCTCGTTTTGGCTTTCTACTATTCTTGTAGTCAATAATCTTAATAGTACCATCAACTACTTCTGAGACATTATCTACAGTTCCTGCCCAACCACCTGCTTTAGTGGTCCATAAGAATGTTTCTGCCTCTATTACCTCTTTTATGGTATCAAAATAGTCTGCTGAGTTAAACCAGAATTTGTAGAACATCTTCCAAGCCTCTTCTAGATACAGATCTGCATTCTCATGTTCTGAGAATTCATTGACCTCATCATCAGTCTTGGCTATTTCTTTTAATTCATTTAAACGATCAGTGGCTTCACCTGAAGTCTTTGTTTTATAGAGTTCTATTAGTCTGTGCATAATAGTACCTCTACTCATACTGAGATTTGAGATTCTATCAGCTTCTGCTTCGCCAACTCTCTTGCGCCATTTGTCTAGACCTGATTTATCTTTGGTTTCCCCTAAAATAGTAGTAACCGATGGTAGTTTTGCGATTATCTCTTCTCCCTCGGTTACTTGATAAAAACGTAGTCCGTTTTCTTGTACTCTCTTTATTTCTGCCATTACATACCTGCTAAACCAAGTAACTTATTAAAAAGTTCTGTTACGTGGTGAAAATTAACCCAAATTACTCTAGCTAGTAAATATAAACCAAAACCAACTGCTGCTGATTTAATTATATTACCTAAGATATACCAAAGACCTAGTGCATCGTACTGAGGCCACATTACAACTAGGTATGCGTTCGTGCTTGGTATTCTATTTATTTCCGGGTAAATGATGTCTGAGAGTCCCATTTCAGTTGTGAGTGGACCCCATTTATTAATTTGTTGTAATACATATGCCTGTTGAACCTGTGGAGCTGCTCCTACTACTTCTTCTGGCATATTAACTACACCATAGATTCTACCTAACCAATCTACTCTTAGATCGTTTTCATTAAGCTTTGTTATATTCTGCCTCGCAGCCGATCTGAATACCCACCAGATTCTTATTTCTGATACTAATTCAGACCAATAACTAAATGTATTCGTAAACCATTTCATATATTAGTTTTTTGTGAATTCTTGTAATTGTTGTATGGTCATAGCGCCTGTTTGTTTTTTAATAATCTCTCCGTCTTCAAATAGTATAAATGTAGGAATAGATCTAATGCCGTATTCTGAAGCAATATCAGACTCTTCGTCTACATTAATTTTAACTACATTTACTGAATCTTCTTCTGCACTATATTTTTCCAGTATAGGCATCATCATTTTACAAGGGCCACACCACTGTGCCCAAAAATCTACTAATACTTTTCCTTCTTGTGGTATCATAATTATATTATTTTTAAAAGTCGTATTCCTGAGCTCCTGCCCATTCTACAAGTAGACCTCTATCAATTAGGTCAATATATTTATTATACTCAATTGATACTTGTATTTGACCTGGAATTATTGCAACATCTGTATACTCAACTGCATTATCAAATACTTCGCTTTCAGATATTTTTTGTTTTGTTATTTTGTAAAATTGATCTAGCCAATCTTTACCTATCCATAAATTTACATGCATATTTATTTAATTTATTACTAGTTATACGTAAAGTCAGGTGATAGTTTCTTTATATGCTTTCTAAAGTTTACAACTGCTTTAGTTAATTTTTCAATTCTGTCTTCATGTTTAGGTATCATAATTCGTTCTGTTTCCGTCCATGAAAAATTTTCATCCAATACTCTAAGCCTTCTCTTTTGTGGATTTAATTGATAAATGTTTCTAACTTGGTATTTATATCCAGCTGATGTTATATACTTTCTAGTATATGCTCTACGGATATAACCATTCTCATAAGAGAGGTAATCACAATTTGCAATTGGGTCATGGTAACAAATAGTACCATTATCTGCTTGTGTTTGAGAAGTTACCTCAAAACATTTAAGTGCTTGTAGTTTATTCATATTATTTATATGGCAAAGTCTAAAATTGTTTAATAAAAAAGCCACCGAGTTGGTGGCTTTAAAGGGAGGTAATACTAAGTCGTCTTATTCTAGTGGTACGCTTGTGTGAAATTATCCCTATATCTTGACTGGCAGTCGTTGAGCGAAAAACGAGATTCGAACTCGCGACCCCAACCTTGGCAAGGTTGTGCTCTACCAGCTGAGCTATTTTCGCTTGGTGTGGAGAATATCAGAGTCGAACTGATGACCTCCTGCGTGCAAGGCAGGCGCTCTAGCCAGCTGAGCTAATCCCCCATTTTAGAAAGATATTACTTCATTAATTTTAGCTTCAATTTGAGATGGATTTAATCCTGAATCTTTAGATACTATATCTTCTACTTCAGATCTATTTGGAGGTAGAACTACTATAGTATAAGTTTGTCCTAAACCACAACATTCTGTTAAAGGTGTTTTTAAAAATTCAGAATTGACTATACATAAATAACCATTAGGTGTTTCGTATTGTGTTTGCCAACCCCAGTGAGATTGAGTTTCTTCGCTCCATTGGTCTTTGCTAAATGTTAAATCTGTGAATATCATATTTTATTTTATTTTTAAAAAGAGGATCGTGTACTAGAGTATACCAGCTCTAGAAGATCGTTCTATTGTATATATTACTGCATACCAACTAACTTTACTATTACTTCAAGTTCTACTCAAGATGGTTAATCTCGTTGTAGCGCCACAACAGCTTTAGTTGTACCTTATCCCCTATAGAATAGGATTATTCGGTCACTAGGCAAGGCTTCCTCTCGGGTACTTGCAATGCTCTTCGTGAAATAGGTTTAGTTGTCTATTTCCCGATCTACCATCTTCTACTCTGTCGAGTCTCAACCACGCTACTTGAAGCAGTTGAGCCAAATCTTGTTTGGTGTCGGATGTGCCTTAACCCCTCTCACGTCAGGGTTTTTTCGGCCACACACTCACTCTCCGTCTGATCAGGATTTTGAGTGCCTCTTTTAATATTTCAAAGAACTATTATACGAATTGGGTTCGTAGGCCCATATTTTAATTAGGCTCTAGCCTTATTAGTTTCGCTAACGTGAACTCTTACGTCTTGTGCTAAACTTTTAATAGTTTGCATTCCTTTTCTTACTCTTGTTCCAGCTGCTTTATTACCTTTTTCGTCGAATTTAGTAACGTCTTCCTGGATGTTTTCGATTACTTCTGTAATCTGGTTGATTAAATTTTGCATTTTTTACTTTTTTAAAATTAGTTATTAATTATATAGTTACTTTAATGTTTGTTTCAGTTATTCTGACAAAGTATTATGTCTTCCATTGAAACCTCCATATTTTGAATACTCTGAATCTACTTCTCCAATATCAAACCACTCTGTAGCATATTTGTCTGTGGTTGATGAGTAAATTTCCATATCACCTTCGAATAACATTGAGATTTGATCTGCTAATGCAGTTCTATCCGCTTCTTCTAGTTGGTCACAGATGTCATACCAGTCTTCGTGATATAGCTCGTGCATATATTCAACGAATTCTTTTTCTGATTCAACATCTCCTTCATAAGGAAATTCTGGTAGGTCTTTGAAATCTACTGGGTCTAGGTCTACGGCGTCGGTAGCTTCCCAGTTCGTGTATTTTTCACACTTTCTAATTTGAAATGCCATGTTAATTTTTTTGTTATTACTAGTAATTATAGTTGATAATCCTAATTAGTTTCAATTCTATACTTATCCTTAACACGTTGACTAATTGGAATAGCTTCACCTTGTTCATCTATACGTACAAACTTAATTGTAGTTGCTAAAATTATCGCTTGCCTACCATCGTATACATTATGCGATCTAGCCTCTATTGCTAATATAATAGAAGATCTACCTATAGTCTCTACTCTACCATATATTTTTAATAGATGTCCTTCTTTTGCTGGTTTTTTAAATTCACATTTATCAATAAGAACTGTTACCATTCTAGGAGTATCGCATACTTGTGATGCGTATGACGCTCCTGCTGCATCTACCCATGCTAGTAACTTACCTCCAAATAAATTACCATGAAATCCTAAGTCTGATTTTTTAACTGGATGTGTTGATATTAATTCCATTTAATCTATTCTTTTATTTGATTTAATTTTTGATATGCTTTATATAATTTCATCTGTGCCTCTTCTACTAAATCTTTTATCTCAGTTTCTAATTTTAAAACAGGATGTTGAATTAAATTTCTATCAATAGAATCTATAGTTCTATTAAGTCTATCTAAAGCTGCATGATATTGTAAATCATTTAGCTTGATTCCTATTTTATTACTTTTATTAGCCATGAAAAGATTATAGTCTTAATACTAAAAAAGTGGAGTTTGTTTACTCCACTTTCAAAATTTGTTTAGATTTATTTAGTCGTTGGCCGTCCACAGTGTCCAAACCGATTCTAATTCTGCTATAGAAAATGAATAAAGTGATTTAGAATCTACAGGTACGCTTTTTTCTTTAAACATATCTTCTAATTTTAAAATTAAACTAGCTTTATAGTTTAATTCATCTAATAGATTCTGCTCTACATTTGACATACTTTTATTTCTGGGCATAGTATATACAGTATCTTTAACTTGTCTTAATTCGTTTAGGGTCCTTTCTTTTCTTGTCATGGTTTTTATTTAAAATGGTAAATCTTCTTTTAGTAATTTCTCGGTTTTAATTGCATCAATATCTACTTCTTGTGTATTTAGTGAAGCAAATGGTGTGATATGTAATTTATGCACATCCCATTGTTGATTTGGGTGCAATGCGTTCTGGTTTTTGGCTATTAGTTCTGCTTTTGAAAAAGCATGTTTATCATTGTCGCCTTCAATGTAAACTTCATAGGTTACTGTATATCTCATGTTATCATTTTTAAGAGGTTAGAAATTAATAGAGTCATATAGAGTCCAAATGCTGTGATCAGCACAACGTCTACACTGTCTATCTTTTTGATTATGGTTTTGATTTTATTCATATTTGTTTTATTA
>Ga0187219_1000207_pt1 | contig 27126 bp, 36 predicted proteins | sample 13SPOviralmetaG_FD_130162 | JGI IMG/M metagenome (GOLD analysis project Ga0187219, IMG submission 130162) | Marine viral communities from the oligotrophic San Pedro Time Series (SPOT) site, San Pedro Channel, CA, USA - 13 SPOT_SRF_2010-07-21... | ecosystem: Environmental > Aquatic > Marine >... | reverse complement strand
TGCGGTGAATGTAGACTCAGACCTATCGGACTTTATAGAATAATGACTTGACAGACCCCTTTTATTGTAGTATAATAGTCGTCATATAAATTGAGTTGAGTCATTTATGAAAATAGCAATACTTAACGACACCCACTGCGGATGTCGTAATTCTTCGGACATCTTTATGGATTACCAAGAACGCTTCTACAATGAGGTGTTCTTTCCTTATTTGAAACAAAATGGCATTACTCAGATTCTACATCTGGGTGACTACTATGATAACCGTAAAACTATCAATCTCAAAGCGTTGAACCACAACCGCCAGATATTCTTGGATAAACTCCGTGAGTATAATATTCACATGGATATTATCCCCGGCAACCACGACGTTTATTTCAAAAACACCATCGAGTTGAACTCTCTCAAGGAGTTGATGGGTCACTACATCAATGAGGTGGACATCCTCATGGACCCTATCGTTCGTGATTATGGCGGTGTCAAGTTTGGTCTTGTTCCTTGGATATGCCCTGAGAATGAGAAAGAGTGTTTGAAGTTCCTAGAGAATTGTGGTGCAGATGTCATTGGTGGTCACTTCGAACTCGCAGGGTTTGAGATGGATAAAGGTCTGGTATGTAAAGAGGGTATGGACCCCAAACCACTGAATCGTTTTGAAACTGTGTTGTCCGGACACTTCCATACCAAGTCGAGTAAAGGTAACATACACTATCTTGGCGCACAGATGGAATTCTTCTGGAACGATGCACATGATAGAAAGTTCTTTCACATCTATGACACGGAGACCCGTGAGTTGACTCCTGTTCAAAACACAGTCACCCTGTTCCATAAGATTTACTATGATGAGAACACCATCAATTTCTTCGAGGACCTCTCATATCTAGACGGTAAGTTCGTCAAATTGATTGTGTCCAATCGTTCAGATATGCAGAAGTTTGAGAGATATGTTGAGAGAATCCAACGTCAGAAAATATATGAGTTGAAGATTGCTGAAGACTTCAAAGAGTTTCGTGGTGAAAATGTCTCAGATGAGGATTTAAGGGTTGACGACACGGAAACTTTAATATATAATTACATACAAGAAGTCGAGACTGATTTGGATAAGGGAAGAATCACCGGCGTAGTATCTGAACTAATGATTGAGGCGCAGAGCGTAGAAATTGCATGATAAAGTTTGAGACCCTCCGTTGGAAGAACTTTCTTTCGACGGGTGATTATTATAATGAAATAAACTTCCTAGACAGTTCCACTAACTTGATTGTTGGTGAGAACGGTGCTGGTAAGTCTACAATGCTCGATGCACTATCGTTCGCATTGTTTGGTAAGGCACACCGTAAGATTACTAAGAACCAGTTGGTCAACACGATCAATAATAAGGGGTGTGTCACTGAAGTTACCTTTGCTGTAAATGGTATACAGTATCGTGTAGTGCGGGGAATCAAACCCGCTAAGTTTGAAATCTGGAAAGATGGTACTATGATCGACCAGAGTTCACACGCAAGAGAATATCAAGAGATTCTTGAGAAGAACGTCCTACAGATGTCTCACAAGAGTTTCCACCAAATTGTTGTTCTCGGCTCGTCGTCTTTTGTCCCGTTCATGCAACTCAACTCAACCTCTCGGCGTGACGTGATAGAAGACCTTCTTGATATTAACATATTTTCCAAAATGAATGTGATACTCAAGGAGAAAATCTCTCTCCTCAAAGGCGAGCTAGAGAACAACAACCATTCTATTGAGATGGTCAAGACCAAGATAAACTCACAGAAAAAATACATTCGTGATTTGACCGCAATCAATACTCAACATCGTAAAGATAAAGAGGGTGAGATTTCAGAACTCCAATCTGAGATTGCGGACCTGAACGAGACAAATGTCACTCTTTCTGAGACCGTCAATAATTTGATGCCTACCATCACAGATAGTCTAAACAACGTTCGTGCAAATAAAAGTAAACTGGATGAGTATTACGCACAGTTCAAGTCACAGGTGAAGTCTGTAGTCAAAGAGGCAAAGTTCTTTGACGATAATGAACACTGTCCTACTTGCGACCAAGACATCGGGGATGAACTTCGAAAAAGTAAGAAAGATGCTGCGACTGATAAAGCGAAAGAACTAAAGTCTGCTATGGATAAGGCGGAAGAACAACAGAAACAGTACCAGACGGAGATCACGACCCTAGAGGAACAGATGTCATCCTGTCTTGCGGATCAGAATACCTTGAACAATAACAATCAGACTATCGGTCGTCTTCAAAGGTCAGTCACCAAGATTCAACAAGACTTGCAGGATATGACTGACAGTGATGGTGATATGGGTCAGGCGAATTCTGACCTCACACAACTAGACTCTGAGTTACATGATCTGACCGACTCTAAGTTTATTCTGAATGAAAAGTCATCTTACAACCGTATTGCAAGTGAGTTGCTTCGTGATACCGGAATCAAGACTAAAATCATTCGACAGTACGTGCCGGTCATCAATGAGTTGACCAACAAGTACTTACAGATTCTAGATTTCTTTGTCCACTTTGAGTTGGACGATAGTTTTAGTGAGACTATCCGGTCACGTTACCGCGACACGTTCTCATATGATTCTTTCTCCGAAGGTGAGAAACAACGTATTGATTTGTCCCTGTTATTTACTTGGCGACAGATTGCTAAGATGAAGAATTCGGTATCGACTAATCTGTTGATACTAGATGAAACGTTCGACTCTTCGTTGGACGGTGAGGGTGTTGATAACCTTATGAAGATTATCGACACATTGAAAGAGGACACCAATGTCTTTGTTATTTCTCATAAGACTGAATTAGAGGATGCCCACTTCGAACGCAAGTTGTCGTTTGTCAAGGACAAGAATTTCAGTAGAATGCGAGAAAGTACTTGACAAACGCTTCTGGATATTATATAATGTGCAACATATTAACTGAGGAATCAATCAATGGAACTATCTAACCGAACGGTCGAGATACTGCGTAACTTCTCTACCATCAACCCAAACATTGTAGTCAATGGCGGCAACGTTCTGAAGACTATGTCTATTGCAAAAAACATTGTCTCCCGTGCTGAGATTGATGAGAGTTTTCCGAACACGTTCGGCATTTACGACTTATCTGAATTCTTGTCGGTGTTGTCTTTGGTGGATCGTCCATCAATCACTTTTGGTGAGAACTTCTGTACTGTGTCGGACGGTAGTGGTCTATCATCTGTGAAATACTTTTACTCTGACCCTGAGATGCTTTCTGCCCCCAAGAAAGACATTGTCATGCCAGAGTGTGAAGTCAAATTTTTACTCACTAACGAAACCCTAAGTAAGATCAAACGTGCGTCTTCTGCGTTGGGTTACGAGAACATCTCTATTCGTCCCAATGGAAGTGCGGTTGAAATTACGGTAGTTGATACCGATGATTCCACGTCTAACTCATTCTCCGTGTTAGTTGAAGGTCAATTCCCTGAAGGTGCCGACTTCAACTTTATCATGGGTGTGAATAACATGAAATTGCTGGGTGAAGACTATGAGGTGTCAATCTCTACCAAGTTGATCTCACATTTCAAATCTATAACATCTAACACGCAATACTTTATTGCACTTGAAAAGTCATCTACTTACGGAGCATAACATGACTGAAGATCAAAAGAATTTAAACGACCTCGCTAACCGCGTAGCACGTTCATGTGTTGCGGTAGTGGATACCGTAGTCACTCGTGGCGGTTTCAAAGGTGAAGAACTTACTACTATTGGACAGTTGCGTGACCAAGCAATCAAAGTAGTTGCTCTCTATGAGAATGTTGCTAAAGCATACGCTGAAGAAGAAGTTGAGAAAGCATCTCCAAAACAGAAGAAGACTTCTAAGTAAACCCTTTTCGGTCTCTTGAATCATAATGTCTTTGCCCAAGGATATGATTCGAGTTGAAGAAACACTATATAATGAATTATTTGATTCAAGAGGCCGACCCTTATGAAGTGGTATGATAAAGAAATTGCACAGGAAACATTGATACATGTCTCTCTAGGCACTCTTATAAATTATCCACTAAATATTTTCTTCACTTGGTTGGTGATTGTCCAGTGGGGAAATACAGACCCTATAGTTTTATCCACAACACTTACAGCGGGTATCTCAGTTATTGCGTTCACGCGCATATACATAGTACGTACCCTTACAGAAAAACGTAAGAAACGAATGCTCGGATAGCTCAGTTGGTAGAGCAGCTGACTTGTAATCAGCAGGTCGCAGGTTCGACTCCTGTTCCGAGCTCCATTTTTATTATGAATACGGTGAATCATGTCATATATCTTCACGAGTGAGAGTGTTAGTAATGGACATCCGGACAAGGTTGCAGATGCAATTTCCGACTCTGTTGCTACATATCTCATAGACCAAAATATCAATAATCGTGCCGCAGTCGAGACCCTAGTCACGACGAATATGGTAACCCTTGCGGGAGAATACAAGAGCGACAAGTTTGATAAGAATGTCATCGACCAGATTGTGAGGGATGTTGTAAAGAGAATTGGGTATGAGCAAGATGGGTTTCACTGGAGAGACCTAAAGATTTATAATGAACTGCATGGACAAAGTTCAGACATTGCATTAGGGACAGATGACTTTGGTGCTGGAGATCAGGGGTTGATGTTTGGTTATGCTACCAGAGAAACCTCTAACTATATGCCTTTGGCAATTAGTCTCAGTCACAAAATACTTCGAGAAGTTACTTCTAAATTACCATACGGACCAGACGCCAAGGCTCAAGTATCAGTAGAGTACAGTGAAGTGGGTAAACCGTTACGAGTAACCAAGGTAGTGTGTTCTGCACAACACGGAGAGGACCAAGACATAGAAGTGGTTCGCAGTAATATTGTTGCGGTAATCTCTTCTTCTCTTTCTGCTTGGGTAGACGATAATACTGAGTATCTGATAAATCCGACTGGTAATTTTGTTATTGGTGGACCAGATGGTGATGCTGGAGTCACAGGTAGAAAAATTATTGTAGATACCTACGGTGGTTATTGTCCTCATGGTGGTGGTGCATTCTCAGGTAAGGACTGTACCAAGGTAGACCGTTCTGGTGCATATATGGCACGATACTTAGCGAAGAACCTTGTACATTTCAAGGGGTTTGACAACTGCACTGTTCAACTAAGTTATGCGATCGGTGTGAAAGAACCCACTAGCATTTATGTCTATGCTGACGGTAAAGTGTGGGAACATCTTGTGTCAGAGATTCGAGAGACCGTAGACCTAACTCCCAAAGGTATCATTGATCGATTTGATCTGTTTGGACTTGACCTCACTAAAACTACCAACTATGGACACTTCGGAAAACCGGATATGCCATGGGAACGTCTCGACTTATATAAATCGTAAGTATCATACCTATAGATAAAAGTCATACTGTTTTTTTCTCTTTGAGTGATAAATACAAGTTTGGAATGATTTGGAAATAGAATGATACACCAGAAAATATCACATGTTGTAGCAAAATCTCAGACGGCATTCTTCCGGTTCTTTGCGGACACATTCTTTGGTCAACGTTACGGTCATCGTGCACTTGTTTTAGAAACAGTTGCCGGAGTGCCGGGCATGGTTGGAGGAATGCTTACCCACCTAATGAGTCTTCGTCGACTGGAACGTGGCAATGGACATAAGATACAAGAACTTCTAGACGAAGCGACCAACGAAAGAAAACATCTAATGTTCTTTATGGAAGTGGTCCACCCATCCATATTAGAACGTATAATAATCATCATCGCGCAATTCATCTTCTGGCATTACTACCTGTTACTTTACGTCTTGTTTCCTAAGACGGCACACCGTATGACAGGATACTTCGAGGATGAGGCAGTACGTAGTTATACCACTTATCTGGAACTTATTGAGTCAGGTGAGATTGAGAACGTCCCTGCGCCACAGATTGCGATTGAGTACTATGGACTATTACCGGATGCAAAACTGTCTGATATGATAAAATATGTCCGACAAGATGAAATGCATCACGCTGAAGTGAACCATAGATACGCTGAATAGTGACTAATGAGACGTTATTTTTTATAAATAATTGTCTATAGATAGTTTACATGAGAGGGGTTTTGTAGTATAATAGACCCCATACATTATTTTATATTATGGAGTTGTAATGAGCAATGAGTTTTTGTGGGTTGAAAAGTACCGTCCGAAGAAAGTTTCCGAAACAGTCCTTCCGGATGAACTAAAACAAACATTTCAAAACATCGTGGATGGTGGTGAAATCCTCAACATGATGTTTACTGGTACCGCTGGTACTGGTAAGACCACGGTGGCACGTGCCATCTGTGAGGAACTTGACCTAGACTATATCGTCATAAACGGGTCGGAAGAAGGTAACATCGACACCCTGCGAGGTAAGATCAAACAGTTCGCGTCTTCGGTGTCTTTGTCCGGTGGTTACAAGGTGGTCATCCTAGATGAGGCAGACTATCTAAACCCCCAATCGACGCAACCCGCTCTCCGTGGGTTCATCGAAGAGTTCTCTAAGAATTGTCGGTTTATCATGACATGTAACTTTGAGAACCGTATCATCGAACCATTACATTCAAGGTGTTCAAAGTACGCCTTCAATTTTGACAAGAAAACTATGACCTCGCTATGTGGTGGGTTCATGCAGCGTCTCCAAGGAATCTTGCAAGAGGAGGGTGTGGAGTACGATAACAACGTGGTGGCAAACGTCATCATGAAACATGCACCAGATTGGAGACGTGTACTGAATGAGTGTCAGAAGGGTTCTGTATCCGGTACACTCAATGTCCCTAATAGTGTGAGTGCAGACATTTCTGACACTTATACTCAACTATTCAGTGCAATACGCGACAAGAATTTCAAGAAGATGAGGTCTTGGGTAGTCAATAACATTGACGTTGAACCGGCATCTATCTTCCGTGGTGTATACGATAAAATGTATGACCATGTCGCACCAAACAGTATTCCCCAGTTGGTTCTTATCCTTGCGGATTACCAGTACAAGAATGCGTTTGTTGCTGACCACGAACTGAATCTTGTTGCATGTATGACCGAAGTTATGGCGAACGTGGAGATCAAAGCGTGAGTCCATTTGACTTCCTAAATAGCATCAATAACACTAAGTTGAATCTGATAGACAAAGACCCAGAATGTGTGAAAAACTATAATGGTTTTTTGGTCAACCGATCATTGTCATACTTTCCGGACACGGTATTTTTGTCCAATGAAATGAACAGATTGCACCACTTAGATAGCAAGATGCAATATGACTTCCTTATAAATATTGTAAGGAAAAAGAAACGATTCTCTAAATGGGATAAACCTGATGAAAGGGCTGACATGGAATGTATCAAGGAATATTTTGGTTACAGTGAACAGAAAGCGAAACAAGTTATTGGGCTCTTGACAGAATCACAAATAAAAACTATCAAAAATAAGGTTACCAAAGGTGGAAGAGAATAATCTCGTTCAATGGAATTCTGATATGATGTTGGAAATCAGTCTATCAGAACCAGATGACTTCCTGAAAGTCAGAGAAACATTAACGCGTATAGGGGTTGCTTCGCGTAGAGACAACACCTTATATCAATCGTGCCATATCTTGCATAAGCAGGGTAGGTACTTCATCGTCCATTTCAAGGAGTTGTTTTTACTGGACGGCAAAAAATCAAATCTAGAAGTGTCTGATATCGAAAGACGAAATACAATTGCGACACTATTGCAAGATTGGGGCCTAGTCGCAATAGTCAATAAAGAGGTTGCACGAGACTGCGCTCCTATGAGACAGATCAAGATTATCTCATATAAGGACAAGTCTAATTGGACACTACAACCAAAGTATAATATTGGAAATAGCTAATGTCAGATAATTATTATGGTATTTTTGAAGACCGCGAAGAGAACCTTCGCACCAAGACTCCATTCGTGGGCGAACTGCCGTTTGACATGAAAGAGACTTACAACTGGAACGAGTTCATGCAGATGATGGACTCGCATCCAGATGACCTGTACGACAGAAACTCAGATAAGATGCGTATTGGTCTAAACAACTTCCATACTCGCGGTAGTGCACCGGAGTTTGCGAAGAATATCTATTCAGAGATGCAAGATGTATTTACACTCCATGCACCAAAAATCACTAATATCGCATTCAGTGGTTTTGGTCGTGCGAGTGGTTCATATCCATGGCACAAAGATTCTATGGATGTGTTCTTACTTCAGGTCATTAGTACTGTCGGTCTAAAGGTAGAAGGCATAAACAATAATGAACCGTTTGATTTTTCGCCTGGCATGTATGTTTATTTGCCTAGAGGTACACATCATCAAGTAGTTCCAAGAGAATCACGTGTCTCCTTTTCGTTTGGTGTGGAAGGAGACCCAGACCCATCAATGTACTATTAAGGACGAAGTATGTCTGGCAAAAAGAACAATATAATTTCTCTTGCCAATATAAGTGCAAGAAAAGTAGAAAAGGAACAAGAATTAGAATTTTATCGTCGACATTTAGCTATGGCTGAAACCAAGTTGTCCTATATCCAGATGGACATAAATGTCACGTTAGAGATAATCAACATGATTGAAAATGAGAAGGTCGTGTTGGTTGACGACTCTTTACCCATCATTGAAATTGATGACGAAGATAGTCCAGAATAGTAACATTTCGTTACTTTTATTCTCATAATTTGTATATATAGTACCGGATATGCCGAATGGTCGGGTATCCATAATAAACTTGCTAATAACTTAGGAGTCACAACATGACATTGACAGCAAAACAATTGTTTCCACGTTCAGCGTTCGTCGGATTTGACACAATGATTGACGAACTAGACAGGGTCGCAAGGCACTCTGGTGATACGTTCCCCCCGCACAATATTCTAAAGACGGGAGAGGATCAATACCTAATCGAGTTAGCCGTCGCCGGATTCACGGACGACGAACTCGAAATCGAAGTAAAGAACCGAACACTGACCATCAGAGGGCAGATAAAAGATTCTGATAGAGATTATATCCACAAGGGTATATCAACGAAAAAGTTTGAAAGACAATTCCGTTTGTCGGAGTATGTTGAAGTAATGGGAGCTGATTTCAGGAACGGATTACTAGCCATCTCATTGGAAGTAATAATCCCTGAAAGTCAGAAGCCTCGTAAAGTCGCAATTAATGGGTCCACTATTGGACCGCAACTTTTAAACGAGGAGAGTTTAGATGCAACAGATCAAGGATTACATGGCTAGACGTGAAGGAGACCTAGAAACATTTGGTCTCTTTGGCATAAACCTAGTATGTATTACTACTGTACTGGTTTGCTTATCATCAATTATGTAAACTAATAATGTACTAAATAAGGGGGAGTCAATCCCCCTTTTTTTATATCTATGAATTATGACATAACAAAATTTGACGAATTAGGTTACGTCGTCGTCAATGATTTTCTATCCACAGAAGAACACTCACGCCTCAACGAAGAGTGTGACAAGTATCGCAAATACGCTGTCAGACTTTTCGACAACCGCAACGGTTGGGTGATAAACGCAAAAGGTAATCCCTGCAAGATGGACTCGGCTATGGACAGAAGTTCTGTCTTTAGGGGTCTTGGTTCTAACACCACTCTCAAGTCAATCGCCCAAAATCTATTGGGACAACATGATATAGATACCTACATCTCTAAGTTTTTCCCTATGGTGCCCGAGTCTGGGTTCTCTGTGGGATGGCACCAAGACAACCATTACATCAAAGCAGACCCGAAGCGGTTGATAAGTTGTGATGTATTTGTCAATGGCGCAGACAAAGAGAACGGTTGTCTCAGGGTTATTCCCGCATCTCACCATGAGAACTATAATCACGACCTCAAGTCTCATCGTTTGTTTGAGTGGATGTCCGTGGATGAAGACGACCCCAGTATAGTGGATGTGGAAGACGACAGGACGTTTGCAGTATTTTTTCATCCGAACTTAGTACACGGGTGTTACAGAAACAGAAGCGATAGATATCGTTACAGTGTCGCTTGGGAGTATATTCATAGGGGGTATGTTCCAGAATCTCATGATGGTCATCAATCAAAAGACAGGTTACCTGTAGAATGAAAGCAATACAAATTGTTATGAAAGGAGACGAACGGTCTGAAGAGTATGCTGCACTCTCCCGTTGGTCTTTCCAACGCGCTATCGATGATGGTTACATTGACTCCATAGAAACCTTCGATGCCATCACTCCACAGTCTGATACGTTTCAAGAACATGTAGACAAGTACACTTGGTCCAAAAGTCTCATGACTCTAGACCTAAATTCAGGAAATGGAAAGGAAGACCATTCTCCGACAGAGAAGGCGGGGATGTGTTCTCACTGGGAACTCATGCGTCAACAGGGAGAGTCGAATGAGAAGTTCTGGATCATGGAACATGACACTTGGTTGGTGGAAGAGAGGTACGAAGCATTCAAACTTCTCACTGAGTACGCAGAGAACACGCTCTACGCGAATATAGGACTGTTCATGGGTATGTACTGCATGGACAGGAGTTTTGCGCACTGGTCTCATCATATGATGACTGGCGGAAACAACTTCCCAATCAACTGTGGTCCTTATTGCACATTACAACGTCTTTTCAGAACATATACTACAAACTGGCTTTCCCGACCAGAAATTGATTACTATGGAATTAGAAATACGGCTTTACATCCTTGGTTCGACTGTGATACAATAGGCGTTGGTCGTGACATTGGAGTTTACTTCAATAATAGGGACCGTCGCAAGAACGGCATACCTACACCTACCACACAGGTAATTTCTAAGAAACTTTTGGTGACACAAGACCATCATGGTTATAAAGAAGAACAAATTCAAATACCTTGGACTCGACATAAATTTTTTCACGTTATTGATTGACAACCCCCCTTACTTCATGTATAATGGTGGACATGACTAAAAAATTCTATACATCTGTTGTCCGATATGGTGACAAACTATTATACCGTGGATATGACGAAAACGGTCTCGCAACCAAATCTCGTATTCCATTCAAACCCACACTATTCATGTCCGGAGAAAGCGAGGAAGGTTGGACTACCCTAGACGGTATTCCGATGCAACCCGTCATCTTCGAGTCCATGTCAGACGCCAAAGATTTCAACAAACGTTATGAGAACGTCTCTAACTTCGAAATCGCAGGCAACACCAACTATGTCGCACAGTTCATTGCGGAAGAGTGGCCTAACCAGATTCACTATGACCGCAGTCTAATCAAGACTGCCAACATCGATATTGAGGTCTTCTCTGCCGATGGTTTCCCCGCCCCCGAAGATGCGGCACATCCTATCACTGCTATCTGTATGCGTGAGGACACCGGAACATATTGGGTCTGGGGGTGTGGTGACTACACAACCACACGCGAGGACGTTCTGTACATCAAGTGCGACAATGAGGTTGACCTTGTGCGGAAGTTCGTTCGACGCATGGAAGAGTATGCGCCCAACGTGATTACCGGATGGAACACACGATTCTTTGATATTCCTTATCTCTATAACCGAATGGTGAAGTTGTTTGGTGACGACACCCTAGCGAAACGCATGTCTCCGTGGGGTCTTATCAAAGAACGTAATATCACCATCAATGGTAAACAGAACCAAGAGTATATCATCAACGGTATCGAGCAACTTGACTACTTGGAAGTCTTCAAGAAGTTTACCTACAATACTCTAGGTCAACAAGAGTCTTACCGACTCGACCACATTGCGAACGTGGTTCTGGGCGAACGCAAACTCTCATATGAGGAACACGGAAATCTGCACACACTCTATGAGCAAGACTACCAGAAGTTTATTGACTATAACGTGAAGGACGTTGAGTTAGTCCATAAACTAGATGTCAAACTCGACTTGCTTGATCTCATATTCACTATGGCTTACAAGGCGGGTGTCAACTACAACGACACTCTGGGTACTACTGCCATCTGGGACACTATCATTTATCGACTGTTGAATAACCAGAAGATTGCGGTTCCCCCTAAGATCGAAAAACCCAAGACACCATACCCCGGCGGTTATGTGAAGGAACCACAGGTCGGTTCTCATGATTGGGTCACGTCTTTTGACTTGAACTCTCTATATCCAAACATCATTGTGCAATACAATATGTCACCCGAGACTGTTCTGGATGGATTCCAGAATGGTGTTTCTGTCGACAAGTTCCTCGATGGTTCGGTCAATATCGGTCAACAAGGATACTCTGTTGCTCCTACTGGTATTCGATTCACTCATGACCGTGAGGGTGTCATTCCCACGGTGATTAAACAGTACTACTCCGAACGTCGCGTGATAAAGAACGAGATGTTGAAGTCTCAACAAGAGATGCAAACTAATCCGTCCAAGGAATTAGAATATCGGATATCCTCTCTTGACAACCAACAGATGGCCATCAAGATTCTTATGAACTCCCTTTATGGTGCTCTGGGTAATCGGTGGTTCCGGTACTTCGACCAACGTGTTGCCGAGTCTATTACTCTTGCGGGTCAGTTGGCAATCAAGTGGGCAGAACGTTCAGTCAACACTGCTATGCAAGACGTTCTCGAAACAAATGAAGATTATGTCGTCGCAATCGATACTGACTCCGTGTATATTCGCATGGGTGATTTGGTCGAGAAGTTTGCCCCGAAGAACCCTGTCAAGTTCCTAGATAAGATTTGCTCAGAACACTTCGAGAAGTCTCTCGCACGTGCGTACGCGACTATGGCAGATGCAACTGGTGCCTATGAGAATCGCATGGAGATGGGACGTGAGGTGATTGCAGACCGTGGTATCTGGATGGCTAAGAAACGATATATCCTCAACGTGCACAATAATGAGGGTGTCCAGTACGCAGAACCCAAACTCAAGATGATGGGTATCGAGGCAATCAAGTCTTCGACTCCACAGGTTGTCCGTGATAAGTTCAAGGAAATCTTCCGTGTTATAGTAGAAGGTACCGAATTAGACACACAACGGTACATTTCGGACTTTAAGTCCCATTTCAAGACCTTACCGCCCGAAGATGTATCGTTCCCTCGTGGTGTTTCTAATCTCACCAAATGGAAAGACCGCAAAACTATCTTCAAGAAGGGAACTCCCATCCATGTGCGTGGTGCCCTGTGTTACAACAATGCGATTGATGAGAAGAATCTTGGTAAACGGTATGAGACTGTCAAACAAGGTGAGAAGATAAAGTTCGTTTATCTCAAGATGCCCAATCGTCTGGGACAGAATGTTGTGTCATATCCTCTCAACTTGCCAGAGGAACTTGGACTCCATAAGTATGTGGACTATGACATGATGTTTGACAAGACTTTTCTAGACCCTTTGATTCCGATTCTAGATGCAGTGGGGTGGGACGCAGAACCACAGGCATCACTTGAAGACTTCTTCGGTTGACAGACCGACAATATTTTGGTATAATACCCCGTATGAAAGACTTAAAGACACCACTTCGATATCCTGGCGGCAAATCTCGTGCCGTTGATTTTTTATTCTCTCCGGAGAATATGCCCATTGCTGACATTCGCGAATACCGTGAGATGTTCCTAGGTGGTGGGTCGTGTGCGTTCTCGTTCACTAAAAAGTTCCCCAACATTCCTGTCAAGGTCAACGACAAATACTACAACCTTTATTGTTTCTGGAAGTCGCTCCAGAGCCGTGGTCATGACCTTGCGGACAAACTACATGCAGTCAAGGATGAACTGTCCGACGCAGAGGATTCTTTACAGGCGCACCTTGACTACTACCATGTCATGCGCGAGGGTCTGAGTACCGTAGAGGACCCTTTCGAGATCGCATGGCGGTTCTATGTTATGAACCGATGCTCGTTCAGTGGATTGGGTGAGACTACTGGTTCGTTTTCAAAAGATGCGGTGCGTGACCTATTCAACCATCGACTGATTGGTAAGTTGCCCAAGTTCTCTGCGTTGATGCGCAACTGGGAGATCACCAACGAGGACTACTCGTATCTGTTGGATGGTGCGGACAAGAACACATTCGTCTTTGCTGATCCACCATATGACATCAAGTCTTTCATCTATGGTAACAAGGGTGACATGCATGACACATTCTGTCACAAGCGTTTCCACGATGAACTCGACAACACCGATGCGATGGTGATGATCACCTACAACTCTAACGACACACTCAAGCAGGCATACACTGGTTGGAGTCAGTTGGAGTGGGATTTGACCTACACTATGGTATCCACCAAGAAATATACTGAAGAACAACATTTGAGGAAAGAGTTGTTACTTTGGAATTATGAAGAGCAAGGTGTATCTACTCTGGATGCGTTCTTCGGATGATTGTTTCTAAGATGAGACTGTACAACATGGAGATGTGCGATTCTCTCGAAGAAATTGTTTCTATACTGAACACTGATTTCATCGGAAACTACATGTCTAAGATCAGTAAAGAGTCTACCAGAAAGGGTCGAAAGCAATTGAGCCCCCAATCTTTGAATTCTGAATATTCCAAATTGTTCAAGCGTAACGGTTTCGTTGAATATTGTCCTTTCAAAAATTCTAAGGATGAGATAGACTTTTTCAAAGATGGTGTGGGTGTAGAAATCCAATTTGGTAAGTATCCATATGTGACTTATGATATCTTTACAAAACTAGGACCGTGTACTCTGGACGGTACTCTCAAGTTTGGGGTAGAGGTCATTCCAACTAAGAATATGTACGATAAGATGTCGACCGGAGTTGCTAACTTCGATGCCGAGGTTGTGAGATTGGATAGATGTTCTATTGATTTCCCTTTGGCAGTTATCGGTATCGAACCGACAAAAGAAATTGAGTCTCCTAACAACATCGAAAACTTTTTTGAATAATTCGAAAAAAACACTTGACATATGTTCTCGAAACAAGTATAATGTTTACATAAATTGATGAGAGAGATATATTATGAGAGACCTTACTGAATACACCTACGAAGAACTTGCCGCTGCCCTTTATAAGAAGGGTATCAATGACGGTTACTCTAAAGTTACTGATAAGACTAAGTGGCGTGAACCTGTTATGGCTGATAAGTTAGGTCATGTCGCCCACAAGAAGATATCTGCTGGTGCCGGTAAGGATGAGTACGGTTCCGATGCTTTTGATCCGACCAACGGCAAGTATGCAGAATATAAGTCTAATGCAATCGATGATAAGAAACTCCGCAACCTGTTGCAGACTAGTAACGGTAAGCGTCGTTATGTTCCTCTCAAGGTGAGTGGTGTTTACAACGGTGCTTATAAAGAGTCTGCACTTGTCGCTTACGAAGATGTTGACCACTACTTCGGTGTATTCTATCAAGAAGAATGTGTGTTAGTAGTCAAGCCAAACACTACAAATGTCATGCGTCAATTGCGTGAGAATAACGCCAAGCGTAAGCCAGGCCAGACAACAAACCTAAACACTGTCGTCGTCGACTTAGGTGATCTGTCTTCATACGAAGTTTCCTACAAGAAGGAGAGTTTTTTTGCGACTAGTCAATAAAGACTGTATCGAATTTCTAAAAGAACTGCCAGACAATAGTGTGGATCATGTCAATTGCGATCCACCCTACAATATTGGATATGATGGTGGTGACGGATGGGACACGTTTCCTACCGAAGACGTGTATCTGGAATGGTGTCGTGAGTGGATAACTGAGTGTGCTCGTGTACTCAAACCAGAAGGCATGATGTGTATCTGGGGAACTCAGAAGACCGATCTTTTCTTTCGATTGAAACTAGAGGTCCTCAATAAAGTAGAGGGTCTTGTCGCACAATCTCCAATACATTGGTCCTACAACTGGGGTGGTCGTCCTAGAAATAACTTCGCACACAAGTTTGAAACTGCGTGGTGTTATTCCAAAGGTAAGACTTTCTTTTTCGACCGTACCCATGTTGAAGTGGAACGTAAGATGAAAATCAATGTGCGTACCGGAAAACCATTTGATAATGGGACAATCCCCACTACTATATGGGAAGGTAATCTCACCACTAATTCGTCTGAGGCTAAAGAGTCCAACTTCCACCCCACAGTGAAACCTCAGTTTGTTTTGCAACGCATGATATATGCATACACCAGAGAAGGTGACACCGTGTTAGATTGTTTCAGTGGTAGTGGTTCTACTGCGATTGCCAGTCTTGAGACCGGAAGAAAATTTATTGGGTGTGAGATGAGTTCTGAGTATTACGAAAAGTCTCTAGAAAGAATATCTAAGTACGAGTGTATACTTGACAGTTTCTTTGAATAGTGGTATAATTACCCCCATGTATGAACTAACCATATTCAAAAATCAGTTTGATAACAAGACCCATCGACGAACCACATTCATGAACTGGATGGACTTCGTTGTGTGTCTTCGTGATTCTTATACTAAGCCGGGAGAAAAAGGTGGACCTAATAGTTCTCCTCTTCTTACTCCTGCTGTTTTCGACGTGGGCACGACGCGTAGCAATAAGTCTGTTCTATATTGGAGTCCTTGGTGTTGCGTTGATGTGGATGATATTATCGACAATTGTAATACTGTAGAGTCTCTTAGAACTTGGTTGCAACGTAAGTATGGTCAGTATGATTATGTCGTCTACAACACAGCGAGTAGTACAGAAGAGCATCTAAAATTTCGAATCATATTCCGTCTCGACGAACAGGTCGAGAACAACCGCATCAAGTCTTTCTGGCACTCTCTCAATACCGAACTGGGAGACTTGGGTGATCCTCAGACCAAAGACCTTGCTCGCATGTACTATGCGCCTGCGCAGTATCCAAACGCATACTCTTTCTTTATGGTAAACTCCGGTGGGTCTTCACTCAACGTATCTGAGTTGATTGCAAAACATCCATACCACGAGAAGACGGGTAATACTTTTCTAGATAGATTGCCACCAGAGATGCAGAGTGCGGTAATTCAACATCGTAAGAATAGTCTAAATAACACCGACTACAGATGGTCGTCATACCGCGACTGTCCGTTTTGGCCTAAACGGTTAGGTGTTGAGTACCAAACAATCAATGAAACTGGTTGGTATTCTAAGATGTACAAGATAATGATTGCGGTTGCCGGTAATGCATATGCGAAAGGTTATCCCATCACCGCAACACAGATTGCAGACCTATGTCGTGAGTTTGACCGTGAAACAGGTAATTGGTATGAGAACCGTCCATTGACAGTTGAGGCGGATAGAGCATTGGAATTTATATACAGGAATAGTTGAAATGAATAGAGTATTAGTAACAGGCGCGGCCGGATTTATCGGAAGTCAGTTATGCGATAGATTACAGAAACGCGGTTTGTCAGTAAAGGGTATCGACAACTTCAACGATCATTTGTACACGCCTAGATTGAAGCGTGACAGGATGGTTCACTTCGGACTTGATATCTGGGGTTGTGACATGCGTGATGAGATCAAGCTGGAAGCGTTACTGGGAGATTTCCGACCAGACGTTATTATCCACTTAGGTGCAATGGCGGGTGTTCGTGACTCACTTGGTAAAGAGAAGAGTTATCACCAGAATAATATCGACGCGACACAAAACCTTATTGATATCTGCAAAAGACATCTACCAGATACTCGTATTGTTTATGCATCTACTTCGTGCGTATACGCGGGATCACCAGTACCGTGGGTCGAAGGTAAAGAGACAGGTAAGCAACTAAACGCATATGGTTACACCAAGTGGGCAAACGAATGTCAGATGCAGTCATCTGGTCTGAACACTGTCGGTCTGCGTTTCTTCACAGTCTATGGTCCTTGGGGTCGTCCAGACATGGCGTTGTTTGATTTTACCAAGAACATACTTGACGGAAAAGAAATTACCGTGTATAATTATGGTGATATGAAGCGTGACTTTACCTATGTGGATGATATCCTAGATGGCATTGAAGTCGTCTTAGATAACACCGACATCGAGTCTGGTGAGATTTTCAACATAGGACGTGGTGAACAGGTTGCGTTGATGGACTTCATCAATGAGATTGAGAAAAATACTGGTAAAGAGGCGATCAAGAATCTTGCTCCAAAACATCCAGCAGACACATTAGAGACTTGGTCCAATACCTCCAAGTTGCAAGCACTAGGGTACGAACCAAAAGTTAGTATCGCTGAAGGTGTCGAAAGGTTCTATGAGTGGTATAAAGAATATAATGGGATTGAATAATGTCTAGAATAATGCCTGAGGGCAACCCCTCCCGATTCCGTATTGGAATCGTTGGTCATGGATTTGTGGGTCAAGCGGTCGAGTATGCATTCACGCATCCTCTCGTAGACTTCAACTTCTATGATCCGAAGTATGATACTTCAGTTGAAAATCTGCAACATCTCCCAAAGGAGAACCACCCACAGTGTTTCTTCATTTGCGCACCGACCCCATCTAATGATGACGGTTCGGTAGACTCTACTATTGTTGAGGCAGCAGTTGCGAACTGTTTGGTCTATACCGATGCATTGGTAGTCGTGAAGTCTACGATTACTCCGGAGTCGGTTGACCGTTTATACTCTGCAATGAACAGAGAACAAGTAGACCGTTTCGTCTACAACCCAGAATTCTTGACAGAGAAGAATGCAAAGGCAGACTTTGTATGTGCGAAGTTTCATGTCATGGGTGGTATGCCTCAAGCGGCAAACGAACTCATTGACATTTATGAAATCTTCAGTGCATGTGAGTCTAACGACTATCACCGTATGACTGCATATGAAGCATCGTTTGTAAAGTACACGATCAATTCATTCCTGTCTACGAAGATCACATTCTTCAATCAACTATATGATCTAGTCAACCTTTATGGTTGTAACTATAATACGATTGTTCGTGCCGCAGGCAAGGATGAACGTGTAGGTATGGGTCACACCCGTGTGCCAGGATTTGATGGTAAACGTGGGTTTGGTGGCGCATGTCTTCCAAAAGATACGAGAGCGTTTTTAGACTTCTCTGCACATGAATTTGAGGACGGAACTGAAACTAGTTTCGATTTATTGCAAAAAGTACTTGACATCAATAGTGCTTATCGTGTACAATATGACCTCGATGAACGTGAAAAAGTAAACAATATTACATTCGTAGATTTTGGAGGCAACAAGAATGTCGATAATGGACAAACTGAAGAAGAACTCGAAGATAAAGGAGACGGCGACACTCTCCACTAGTAAGTTCTTCACCGAAAAAGATATGGTACCGACCGACGTTCCAATGGTGAACGTCGCGTTATCCGGTTCCGTAGACGGTGGTATCTCGCCGGGACTTACCGTCCTTGCGGGACCATCAAAACACTTCAAGACATCATTCGCCTTACTCATGGCGGGTGCATATCTTAACGCGAAACCAGACGCAGTCATGTTGTTCTATGACTCTGAGTTTGGTTCCCCTCAGTCATACTTCACTCAGTTCGGTATTGACACGAGTCGTGTGTTACACACACCGATCGCAAACGTTGAAGAACTCAAGTTTGATATGATCAACCAGTTAGAACAGTTAGACCGCGAAGATGATGTCATTATTGTCATCGACTCGATCGGTAACCTTGCGTCTAAGAAAGAACTAGAGGACGCACTGAACGAGAAGGGTGTCGCAGACATGTCACGTGCGAAGGCACTGAAAGGTCTGTTCCGTATGTCAACACCATACCTTGCGATGAAGAACATTCCGATGCTTGCAATCAATCACACATATAAAGAGATTGGTTTGTTTCCGAAAGATGTTGTAGGTGGTGGTACTGGTATCTATTACTCTGCCGACAATATCTGGATTATCGGTCGTCGTCAAGACAAACAAGGTACTGAAGTAGTTGGATACGACTTTGTCATCAAAGTTGAGAAGTCTCGTTATGTCAAAGAGCAATCCAAGATTCCAATCGGAGTATCGTGGGAAGGTGGTGTACAGAAGTACTCTGGTCTTCTTGATGTTGCCCTTGCGGGTGGGTATGTCGACAAACCGTCCAATGGTTGGTATCAACGTGTTGACTTGACTACAGGTGAGGTCCTTGGTTCTAAATTGCGATTGAAAGAAACCATGACCGCTGACTTCTGGGAACCTATTTTTGAGTCAAGTGATTTTTCAGAATTCCTTGCCAAAACGTATAAAATAGGGTATAATAGTCCGGTAAATTCAGAAGAACTCGTTGAGGAATTATTGTAATGAAGGATTTAGACTTGGACAAGCCGTCCGAAAACTTAGACTACAAGTTAGTCCCTGCAATTGGGGAAAACGGTAGTGACCTGTGGAACGTAGAGTTATTACGTGCTCCTTGGGAGAATACCACTATAAGATATAACAATGTCCGCATCAATGGTGAGGAAGGAAACATTAGTTATAACTTTGATGTCATCTCCACAGAGAAAGTCGAGTACACCATAGACAATATTACTTTGCAAGGATTTGCGAGTGAAGTGTTGGGTGATATTTTAGACGTTGCAATCACTGAAGGTTACTTACAGAAAACTGAGGATTCTAATGACGGAAATCAATCTACAACAGACGATTCTGCGGAATCTACTGACTAACGATTCGTATATGAGGAAGGTTGCGCCCTTCCTCTCTCCCGAATACTTTGAAGGTACTTACAAGAGTGTCTTCAAAGAGTTCACTGCGTATATCGCCAAATACAACAATCTTCCCTCTAAAGAAGCACTCAAGATTGAGATTGATTCTGAGGACCGTATGTCTGACGAACACTATCGTCACACTATGGATATCCTTCCAGATATCTTCAAGTATGCTGAGGAAGACTTATCGTGGTTGGTAGAACGCACTGAGAGGTGGTGTCAGGATCGTGCAGTATTCAATGCAGTGATGGAGTCCATCTCTATTATTGACGGTAAGCACCAAGAGTTATCCAAGAATGCGATACCCGATGTGTTGTCTAAAGCACTGTCTGTATCCTTTGACACTAACATTGGTCATGATTACCTAGAATCTGTGGAAGATAGATATGACTTCTATCATGAACAAGAAGAGCGTATTCCGTTCGATTTGGACTACTTCAATAGAATCACTAAGGGTGGACTACCTAATAAAACCCTCAACATCGCGTTGGCGGGTACGGGTGTCGGTAAGTCTCTCTTCATGTGTCATTGTGCTGGTGCTGCCTTGTCACAGGGGAAGAATGTCCTTTATATCACTATGGAGATGGCTGAAGAACGTATCGCAGAAAGGATCGATGCGAATCTACTCAACGTCCCGATAGATCAGTTGGAACATCTGAGTAAGGACATGTTTTCAAATCGTGTAAAGGGTATCGCAGATAAGACTAACGGTAAGTTGATTATCAAGGAATATCCTACGGGACAGGCACACGCCAGTCACTTCCGTGCACTTCTAAACGAGTTGAAACTCAAGAAGAAGTTCACACCGGATATGATTTTTATTGACTACCTGAACATCTGTGCGTCGTCTAGAATGAAGTCAATGGGGGGTGCTATCAACTCCTATACATATATCAAGTCTATTGCGGAAGAACTCCGTGGTCTTGCTGTTGAGTTTGATGTTCCTGTCATTTCTGCGACCCAGACTACCCGTTCTGGTTATAGTAATGATGATGTGGGTCTGGAGGATACGTCCGAATCATTCGGTCTTCCCGCCACAGCAGACTTGATGTTTGCACTTATCAGTAATGATGAACTAAATGCAAACGGACAGATATTAGTGAAACAGTTGAAGAATAGATACAACGACCCTAGTGCCCACCAGAGATTTGTTGTGGGTATTGACCGGAGTAAAATGCGACTATTTGATGTCGATCAAAATGATTCTCCCCTAAATAAAGAGGTAGATGATGGTCCAGCATTTGATAACTCAAACTCGGGTCGTCGTGTCTCTTCTGAAAAGATGAACTTCGATGGCTTCACACTATAAGGACTCCATAATGGACCCGTACGCACACACTATAATTGCGATTGCTCTTTTGTTCTTGGCTAACTGGTTCGGTAAAAAATCGGGGAGACAAGAAGGTATAAATGCGGCAGTTTCATATCTAGTTGAGATGGGAGCATGTAATGAACAAGATATCCAAAAAGCAAATGAAAGATTCATGGATGGAGATGATATTTAATAATGACTGAGGTAGTTATTCGTAATAAAGAGTTGTTAGAGACTCTAAACAGTTTCTCAGATGAGATGCTGTCTAAACCGTCGTACAACGACGAAAAGTATTGGACCTATCACGAACCAGAAGATGTTCACAAAGGGGATTATTACACTTCTCGTGAATATCTAGAAGACTGTTTGTCTCGTGGTCGTGATGGTCTGGTTGGCCCGCCCGATAGATACTTCGCACAACCGATTTCAAAGATGGTGCGTGAAGATGAAGATATGTGGGGTGGATTTATGCAGAAGGTGAAGTATGACTTTGCCGCTCACCTAGGTGCGCATACATCTGCCCTACTATCTTACTATCCGCCTGGCGGTTTTGTGGGATGGCATACTAACTTTGATGCCAACGCATACCAAGTGTTGTTCACGTGGTCAGAGACCGGAGACGGGTTCTTTGAGTACTATGACAAACAGAACGACGAAATAGTAAAGATTCCGGATGTGCCGGGCTGGCAGTGTCGTCACTATTATTTTGGTGCGGGTCATGAAGAAGACCTACACTGTTGGCACGCTGCATACACGGAGTGTCAACGCATTACCCTCGCATATAAGTTTGTGAATAATGGTAGTGTGGATAACCCTGAAGATGCGCAAGCAAGACAGATGCGTGATATGTTAATTGAAGAGATTGAAAATGAAGAGTAATGATGTGGTGACAGTTGTCACAGTAAGTGGTGAGTATGTTGGTCGACTAGATAGTGTGAACAGTAATGGTGTTATTACACTGAACGATCCACGCATGTTGATTCATGGCGATCAAGGTATCGGTTTTGCACGTGGTGTGTGTATGACCAGTAAAGAGAATCCTAAACAGATTTCTTTCCAACAGTATGTTTTGTGTACTGAAACTAACGATGATTTTTCCGCAGCATGGACGGAATCAACAAGTGGAGTGAAATTAGTAGTATGATAGGACCAGAAGATAAAAAGAAAGTCGCAGATGCGATTAGAGAGATGTCTGACAGCATGTTGCGTATCGATGCTGAGAAAGAATTGATGAAAGATATCGTAGATGTCACTAACGAGAAGTACGGTGTTGATAAGAAGCACTTCCGTAAACTTGCGACTATATATCATAAACAAAATATGGAAGAGTCTCGCACAGAGGCTAATGAAGTTTATGAATTGTATGAGGAATTATTTCAATAATGCTTTTGACTGCCGGTTGTAGTTTCGTCTGGGGAGATGAACTGGAGGGTTTTGACCAAGACCCTCCTACACATTGGGATAAAACCTTCACGTCTATACTCGCTAAGAAACTAGATGTTGAGTATAAGAACCGTGGTATTTGTGGGGCTTGTAACGATAAGATTTTCCGTGAGGTTACGGACTATCTCCATGCGCATCCCAACACAGTCACTCACTTGGTGGTGATGTGGTCTGCATGGCAACGTAAAGAAGTCGTTGAGTATATGCCCAACGACCGCGATGTGAAGATCGGTAGACAGAATGATGTCACGCAGTTTTCACAACTTCGTACGGAATGCATTTACGATATGAACAAACGCAACACCTATCAACATATGTTTGAACATTCATATGATTCCAAAACAGATATCATGCACACTCTAACTAAGATGAAGGCGCTTGAACTAATCTGTGATGCGGCGGGGATACAACTGATTCAAGGCGTATTCCACTCAAGGAATTGGTCCAATGTTCAGGCTATACTGACAGACCGAAATCCAGACGATTCTTCTAACAAATCTTTGGAAGGAGAGTATTCGATAAAATCCATTCCGGACTATAAGAAATGGTTGGTCGATTCTATCGGTTCGCTGAAGAGTTCTAGTCGTGTGGGTATGGGTCGAGGCAGAGATATGTTCACTATCTGTAGGTCAATAGAAGATATGAAAGAGTTCGGTCACCCCGGCGAAAGAACTCAAGTCATATTCGCAGACTTCTTGCATGAGATTTTTGCAAAGTCGAGTCAAGAAGAAGTATAAATAAACTAGAATCAACTAAATAAACTATGGAGTTTTGAGATGAGTGATGAAATAAGTAATACTTTATTCGCAGTAGGAGTTTTTTCTGTTGTCGGAGTATTCTTTGTATTATGGTTAAAGAATAGAGGAAAGAACAGTCGAGTTGTTCTGACTGGACCATCTGACGAACAGATTGAAACGCAACGTGTTGTGTTTACTAAGATGACCGTCAAACAACTTAGAGACTATATCCAAAAGAAAAGAATGTCGTTGGGAATCCCAGCAGGCAGAATGCCAGATCGTAAAGCAGCTTTGGTAGAGTATGCACTAGAACTGTGGCGTTCTCAACCTTGGTAAAATAAATTCACGGAATATATAACAATGAAATCTTTCAAGACCTTTCTAAATGAAGGCGTAAATGATCCAGCAATCTTCAAGGCAATCTTTCTTGCGGGTGGGCCGGGTTCTGGTAAGTCATTCATCGTCGGTAAGACAGGTCTGACTTCTATGGGTTACAAGGTTGTCAACTCAGATGACGCATTCGAAGCTGCCATGAAGAAGGTTGATATGGATATGACTCCGGACAACATCTTCTCTCCGAAAGGACAAGAACTCCGTGGTAAGGCAAAGAAACTTACAGGTAAAAAGGAAGAACGTTATCTGAAAGGTCGTCTTGGTCTCGTAGTAGATGGTACTGGTAAAGACCCAGATAAAATTGCTGAACAGGCAAAGAAAGTAAAGGCCATGGGTTACGATGTCGCAATGATTTTCGTAAACACAGACCTTGATACTGCTATCAGCCGTGATGCAAAACGTGCTCGTACCCTAGGCGAGAAAGGTGTTACTGAGTATTGGAAAGCAGTACAACGCAATATAGGTAAGTTCCAACGTATGTTTGGTAAACCTAACTTCTTGGTTGTAGATAACTCTGAAGGTAAAGACTACGAGAAAGAAACTCTAACTGCATTCCGTGATGCTAAGAAGTTCACTGACAAACCTGTCTCTAAGAAGGCACAGAAGTGGATTGATGCAGAACGTAAAAAATCCCAAAGATAGTTGACACCCCCCTCATAATATAGTATAATTCACCTCGTAATGTAAACAATAACCGAGGTGTTTTATGCTAGTTCAACTTGAAGTAGACGATGATAGTATTGATCAATTGATGGTCAGAACATTGTCTGACAATATTCTATACCTATGTCCCAAAGAAGAAATCGAACTCATAGACGCGATGAAATGCGTTTGTGACTACTTTAGCGTGGAGGGTATATAGTGAGTTATCAATCAAACATTGCCAGAGAGTACGCTATACTACTCGCAAAGTCGGGTTCTAACCCCAGTCCTAAACAAAAGAAAGAGTTAGCGAAACTTCTAAAACTACTGCGTAAGACAGTCTAATGAGATTTCGCATAGCATCGTTCCTAGTGTCAATATCTGTGATTGGATATATAAACTATGTCAACGCACAAGATGATGATATGGACGAAGAAGTCGAATGTCTGGCATTGAATATATACCATGAAGCAAGAAGTGAAAGTCTTGCCGGACAATATGCGGTTGCGGATGTTACTCTCAATCGTGTGAAAGACCGACGTTATCCATCATCTATATGTGGGGTCGTCAAACAAGCAGTACTGAGTAAGTGGGGAGTTGAGAGAGGACTCGAAATACCTAGACGCAACATGTGTCAGTTTAGTTGGTATTGTGATGGACTCTCGGATGAACCAGTAGAGACGTATTCTTGGTTACGTGCAAAGGACGTGGCACGAGATATGATTTTCTTCCGTAAGTACAATGGAATAACAGAAGGGTCTACACACTACCATGCTAATTATGTAAAACCTGAGTGGAGTTCCCACGAAAGGATGAGATTGATTGGTAGGATTGGAGACCACATCTTCTATAAAGAGGAATACTAATGTCAATCGATTATGCATCGCTTCCAACGGGTTTGTTTCCAGAAGAAGTAGAGGTAAATAATGCATATATATTGTACGATCATACAGGTGGACTAATCTGTGTGTACGGTGATGCAGAACGGGCGATAGACCGCGCTGCAGATGAAGTGACTAAGGACTACCAATACAATACAGTGCACGTTGATGTGTTTGATTGGGCTATCACAGTTAGAGGTGATTTAGGAGAGGTGACGATCCTAGTAGAAAAAATCAACTAAAGTATTGACAAAGACGTTGTCTTTTGTTATAATACTGAAAATGTCCCGTTCGTCTAGAGGTTAGGACACCGCCCTTTCACGGCGGTAACAGGGGTTCGAGTCCCCTACGGGATACCATACATTATTGTAGGACTATACTATGAAAAAACGAGATTATTCACAACAGGATGTGAATCGATTACAAGGCACGGTTCAAATCGACCATACCCTCGCAAAGATGGGTGCGACTAAACTGCGTCAGTTATTCGAAGATAATGAGTACATCAATACTTTTGGAGCATATAATGGTCAACAAGCAGTACAACATGTCAAAGCAGGACTCAAAGCGATATACCTTTCGGGATGGCAGGTGGCAGCGTCCGCAAACTCTCATGGAGAAGTCTATCCGGATCAGTCTCTATACGCTGTTGATAGCGTTCCTAATGTGGTCAGGTCTATCAATAATGCATTTAGACGACAAGACCAGATCGAATATTTGGAATCTGGGCGGGGGTTTGAATTTGCTCCCATTATTGCAGACGCCGAGGCAGGATTCGGAGGAGTTCTGAATGCGTACGAACTTTCTCGTAACCTCATTGAGGCAGGTGCTGCCGCTGTTCACTTTGAAGACCAAGTTGCTGCCGAGAAGAAGTGCGGACACTTGGGAGGAAAAGTTCTCATACCGACTAGTCAAGCTCTACGCAACCTTAATGCCGCTCGCCTTGCTAGTGACGTTGCTGGCACTGATACAGTCGTTATTGCTCGTACCGATGCTGAGTCTGCTAAACTAATCTCTAGTGATGTTTCGCTCATTGACAAACCATTTATCAAGAGAGCCCGACAAGGCAAGGCCTCTATTCAATGTCGCACACAGGAAGGGTTCTACCAACTAGATGAAAGTAGAGGTCTAGAGTTCGGTTGTGTGCGTGGTCAGGCATACGCAGAATACGCAGACCTCGTTTGGTGTGAAACATCGACACC